>MDSZ01264464.1_pt1 | contig 10873 bp, 9 predicted proteins | sample 811201 | NCBI WGS metagenome assembly MDSZ01 (sample SAMN05326647, study PRJNA326480) | marine metagenome | isolation source: seawater | place: Indian Ocean: North | collected 2010 | reverse complement strand
CAATTGCAAAAGGTATTAAAATAGCAGATAAGTCAATTATTGGTGCTAATTCTTTTGTGAATAAAGATACAGAAGAGTCCAGTATCTATGGAGGTGTCCCAATTAAAAAAATAGGTGAAAGAAATTAGCTATGATTAGATTTTGTAAAAATTGTGTCATTCCAAATTCTAAACCAAATATTACTTTTAAAAATGGAATTTGCACAAGTTGTTATTTTCATTCAAATACAAAAAAAAAAAAAATTAATTGGGATACCAGAAAAAAAGAATTTGATAGTTTAATTGATAAAATTAGAAAAAAAAAAAATGAGGGATTTGATGTATTAGTACCAGTTAGTGGTGGCAAAGACAGTATTACACAGGTTCACTATATGCTTAAAGCAGGATTAAGAGTTCTGGCTCTTAATGTTGATTATGGTTTCAAAACAGACATTGGTGATTATAATTTGAATTTAATTCCCAAAATGGGTGCTAGTTTATTTGTCTTCAGACCAAACATGAAAATACATCGAAAAGTTTTAAAAATTTCATTTGAGAAATATGGGGATCCAGATTTAATGAGCCATTGTTTATTGCATGCGCTACCTATTAAAACAGCTATAAAATTTAATATCCCCCTTGTTTTTTTAGGAGAGAATTCCGCTTATGAATATAGTGGTGACAAGACTTATGATGAAAAAAAAATGAGTTTTAAGTGGTTCAAAAATTATGCTGCAAACAATGGTATTACACCAAAAAAATTTTCAAAAAAACACAATATTTCTTTTAATAAAATGGATATTTATAATTTACCGAGTAAAAATGAGCTAAATAAAACTAATGCGGTTTTTACAAGCTATTTCTTTAAATGGGATTCTGAAATAAATCTTAAAATTGCAAAAAAGTATGGATTTCAAACACTAAAAAAAAATGGAGAAGGCACTTACAGAAATTATGTAGGAATCGACGAAAAAATAAACAGGATACATCAATATTTAAAATATCTTAAATTTGGATATGGAAGAGCTACAGATCATGCATGTGAGGATATAAGAAACGGAAGGATCAATAGAAGTAAAGCAATAAATCTAGTTAAAAAATTTGATAGAGTTCCAATTACAAAATATTATTATAAAGAATTTATTGATTTAATTGGAGTAAGTGAAGAAAGTTTTTTTTCTACATTGAAAAAATACACAAACAAAAAGCTTTTTAATATTAATAAAAAAAACCTTTTATTCAAATTTAATAATTTTAATTGAATGCCTAGTAAAAAAATCAGAAAATTTAACACTAAAAGTAAGCTAAATATAGAACTTACTTTGATCAAAAAAATTAATTTAAAAAAAGATCAACAAATAACTTTTGTTGAACACTTGAAAGGAAAAATTAAAGAGTATGATGTAGTAAAAAAAGATTGGGGTTATTACGCAACACCTTCAATTAATAAAAGATTGAAAAAATTTAGATACGAATGTGCTTTAATAAAGAATAGTCAAAATAAATTTTTTTTATGTCTTATTAACAAAGACATGAAAAAAAAATTTATTTTATATTTAAAGAAAGATGGACAAAAAATTGTATGTTGGCTTAATTCTAATAATTTAAAATTAATTGAAAATTTAAATTTATAAAATAATGAATATTTATATTAAAGTAGAGATTAAGCATAGAGAACTTGAGTCAAGGTTATTGTTAGCGATGGCAGCTGCTGATAGAGGACATCAAGTTTTACTTGGATCAAGTAATTTAACATTAGATTTAGTTAAAAAAAAAAAATTAAAACCAGGAATAATATTTGAAAAAAGTATAGCACCAACAAGAAAAAGAATTAATCAACTAAAAGCTTATAAAAAAAATAATTGTAAAATTACTGTTATTGATGAAGAGGGTGGATTTATAAATAATAACTTTATTACTGAATTTTTAAAAGAAAGATTTTCACCTCAATCAGTAGAACTTACAGACAAGGTCTTTACGTGGGGAATAAGAGATTATAAAAAGTTTGTTGAATATTTTGGAAAATTTAAAAATAAATTTTCTCCAACAGGAAATCCAAGGATAGATTTTTGGAGAAAAGAATTCAATTATTATTATAAAAATCAATCATTAAATCAAATTAAATCCAAGGATAATTTTATTTTATTAGCTTCAAATTTCGGAGCCATGCTACACGAGCGAAGAATTTGGCAAGAAATAAATTTACTTAGAGATTATAAAAAGTTTGATATCGGTCGTGATGAATTCCTATTTTATGAATATAAGGCTTATCAAATAAGATTAGCTGCAAAATTTGTAAAGGTATTAAGAAAAATATCAGAAAAATTTAGAAATTTAAAAATAGTTATTCGACCTCATCCCACAGAAAGTATTAAAGCCTGGAAATCAATAATAGGTCCTCATAAAAATATCCATGTAATTCAAGATGGATCAATCGGAAAATGGATAAGAAAAGCAAAATTAGTAATGCATAATAGCTGCACAAGTGGGATTGAGTCGTACATTGCGAATGTGCCAACTATTGCTTATAGACCTTTAAAGTCTAATTTTGAGTTTAAATTTCCAAATGCTTTATCTATAAATATTTTTGACGAACAAAATTTGATAAAAAAAATTGAGCAAATTATCAAAACGAAAAAAAATTTTCGTCTCAATCAAAAAAAACTCAATAATTACTTTTATAACTTAAAAGATAATTTTGCATTTGATAATATAGTAAAAGAATGGGAAAAAATTGATGATGGAAGATTGTCAGAAAAAAACAATTTCTCAAAGTTAAAAGTTATTGCAAAACTTAAAGAATTTAAGGGAAAAGTAATGAGTAAAATTGTGTTTAAAAATCCAAATAAATCAGACATAAACAGTGTAACATATAAATTTCCAATAATTACCCACAAAGAAGTTGAAACATTGGCAAATGGAATAAAAAAAACCTTAAAAAGATTTAATGAAGTAAATGTTGAGTTACTTTCGGATAGATTAATTTTAGTAAATAAAAAAATTAAGAATGATTGATAAATTCCATCTGATTTTTTCTTAAATTTTATTTAAATTTAATACGAAAATATAATTAGTAATAATAATTTTATGAAAATATCAATTGAAGAAAATGTTTACTTATGTTGTAAAGAAAAAAAAATACTTTTTTATTGTTATTATGCAGGTTATGCACTTAACATTAAACAATTGACATACGTCAAGCATTTTAAGCATATTGATCACGACAATATATCAATAATACTTCATCAAGATTTAATTCAAGAATTTATTAATTATAAATTTAAAAAAAAATATAAAAAAATATACATTTTTTTATCTAATGGATATCTTGATTATTTAACATATAAGGAAAAAATAAGTAAATTAATAACATTAGGTTACAAAGTATCAATCATTACTCAAGAAAATTGGTTTGAATACGAAGACGTAAATCATTATTCATTAAATGATCTTACAATAAGTAAAAATAATACTCTAAGAAAAATTAACGGTGTAGACTTTAAAACAAAGCTAAAATTTTACATCCCTTTTTTTACATCAATTTACAATGTAGTATTTAAAATTAAATTTGCGTTACCTCTATTGATTTTTTCAAAAATTGTTTATGTGGGAAGAGCTTCTTGGTATGAAATAAATGAGTCTTTTGATATATTGCTAAAAAAAAATATTATAACTGGTAATTTACACAAAAAAATTTTAAATGATTTGAGTCAAAATAACCAAAAAGAACTCTTTGAGTTGATAAATAATAAAGAATTTAAGAATTTAAATTTCATTTATCAATATAGTATTTATAATAAAATAATAAGATTCTTGATAATTTCACATTTAAGTAAATTTAAAAACTTTTATCACAAAACAAATAAATTATTTCATTTAGAGTTACTGAAAACAAATGTTTATAAAAAAATTTTTCATATTGACCTTGGTGTTCAACCTGGAAATAGTTTTGTAGGCGATAGAACAATTTATTTAGAGAGATTTTTTCATAAAAAATATTTAAGATTAAACTTATTTGACGTTAATATTAATTATAAATCAGATAATAATTTTAAAAACAGACTAATTAAAATTGAGAACTCTCTTAAAATGATATATGAGAACAAAAATTTTAATTTAAGTTTTAATGAATTAAAAAAATGGTTAATTACGATTAATAATGAACTTCAATAAAATTCCTCTATTTAAAAAAACTAAAAGTAAAAAATATAATATAGGTGTTATAGGATTAGGGTATGTTGGTTTACCCTTAGTAAAAAGATTTTTGGTATCAAAAAATATAAAAGTTTTCGGTGTAGATAATGATAAAAAAAAGATCAGTTTATTAAAAAAAGGTCTATCACCAATAAAATCGATTAAAATAAATTATTTCAAGAAATTTAAAAACAGAATTAGTGCTGAATATAAAATTTTAGAGTCAGTTGACGTGATAATAATTTGTTTACCGACACCTCTTAAATCTAACAAAACACCTGATTTGAGATATCTTGAAATTTGTTATAAAAATTTACTTAAAATTGATTTAAATAATAAATTAATAATACTAGAAAGCACAGTTTATCCTGGGGTAACAAAAAATTTTGCTGATAAAATAATTTCTAAAAACTTAGATTACAAAGTTGGTAAAAATATTTTTTTTGGTTATTCTCCTGAAAGAGAAAATCCAGGAGATAAAAGCTTTAGTTATCAAACTACCCCTAAAGTTGTTTCAGGTTACAGCAATAAATGTTTAAAGATAATGCAAAATGTTTATATGATAATTTCAAATAAGATTTTTAATACAAATACTCTTGAAGAAGCAGAGACTAGTAAATTATTAGAAAATTTATATAGATCAATTAACATAGGTCTTGTAAATGAGATGAAATTAATATGTGATAAATTAAGAATTGATGTTCACAAAGTAATAGATACAGCTGCAACAAAAAATTTTGGATTTCAAAAATTCATTCCTGGACCTGGTTTAGGTGGTCATTGCATACCCATTGACCCTTACTATCTCTCATGGATTGCAAAAAAAAAGGGCTATGTCCCCCAAATGTTAAAAAGTGCTGCAAAAATTAACGATAATATGCCTAAATTAATTATAAAAAAAATTTTAAAATATTTTAAATCAAAACCTAAAATTCTTATTTTTGGTATTTCTTATAAAAAAAACCTAGATGATGATAGAGAAAGCCCTTCTTTTGAATTTATGAAAATATTAAAGAAAAAAAATATTTATTTTGACTTCACCGATCCGTATTTTGACAAAATTAGAAAAGGTAGGAAAACATTAATTGAAAAAAAATCAATTAAATTAAATGAAAAAAAATCAAAAAATTACGATTGTGCTATAATTGTTACTGATCATGACAAATTTAACTACAATTTTATTAGGAAAAACTTTAAGTATGTTTTTGATACGAGAGGAGTTTTTTTAAGAAAAAAAATCATCTCACAAAATGTCATACAAGTATAGATCTTAATAACAAGAAATGTAATTTAAACATTAAAAAATGATAATTCTTAATAAACTTTTATATATTTTAACAGCCAAAGAGCGAAAGCATATTTTTTTAATACTTTTTGTAGTTTTGGTTGTAACCCTATTTGAAATAGCTGGCTTAGCTTCTATAGTACCATTTATTGCTGTGCTTGCAGATCCAGAAATCTTTGAAAATAGTTCTAAAATTAACACATTATTTCAAGCATCAAAATTTTTAGGCATTCAGGATCAAAAACAATTTCTTTTTGCGTTAGGTTTAGCAGTTTTTATCCTATTAATAATATCATTATTTATGAAAGCATTTGCAAAATATCTGCAAATAAATTTTTCTCATAATGCTCAATTTAATCTAGAAAAAAGAATAGTAAGTAGTTATTTAAGTCAATCTTATTCATGGTTTTTAGGTCGTCATAGTGCTGACCTTGGAAAAAATATTCTAGGTGAAGTTGGCAAAGTTATTAAAGGTGGCATAGAAAGCATGATGAATTTGGTGATCAGGGTCATGGTTGTTATCACCTTTATGAGTTTATTGGTTTATGTAAATCCCAAACTAACTTTTATTGTATGTGTATCTTTTGGTTTAACTTATTTGTTAATCTATAAATTTACCCGAGGTATTTTGAAACATATTGGAAACAAGAGATTTAAAGCAAATAGATTTCGTTTTACAACAGTTATCGAGGCTTTTGGTGCAATAAAAGAAATTAAATTAGCTGGACTTGAAAAAAATTATGTTGATAGGTTTTCTCACCCAGCAAAAAAATTAGCAAAGATCGAAGCTTTTTTTGGGCTATTGATGGCCCTACCACGTCTTGCCATTGAGGCTATTGCTTTTGGAGGTATGCTTTTGATGACACTTTATCTTATGAAAATTACTAATAATTTTGTAAATGTTGTACCTACTATTACACTTTACACTCTTGCAGGATATCGAATTATACCTCTTCTACAAGGAATTTTTGAATGCATTAATACATTAAGATATAATAAACCTTCTATAGATACTCTTTACGCTGATTTAAAAAATCTACAAAAATTTGACTTAGCTAATGAAGAAAAAACTTTACAACTTAAGAGGGAAATAAATTTAAAAAATATTGATTATGCATATCCAAATTCATCAAAATTAAATCTTAAAAATATAAATTTAAAAATTTCAGCTGGTTCAAATATTGGTATAGTTGGAATTACTGGCAGCGGTAAGTCAACTTTAATTGATTTAATACTAGGTTTACATAAACCAAAAAATGGAAGTTTAGAGATTGATGGTCAAATAATTGGTAACCAAAATCGTAGATCGTGGCAAAAATCAATTGGTTATGTTCCACAGCAAATTTTTTTATTTGATGATACTATTGCCTCAAACATTGGTTTTGGTCAGGATCCAAAAATTATTAATCAAGAAGCTGTTGAAAAAGCTGCTAAGATTGCAAACATTCATGACTTTATAGTAAATGAATTGCCGTTAAAATACGAAACTCAAATTGGCGAGAGGGGTATAAGATTATCTGGTGGACAGCGTCAACGTTTAGGGATTGCAAGGGCCTTATATCATGATCCAAAAATTTTGGTATTAGATGAGGCAACCAACTCTCTTGATCTTGATACCGAAAATTTTGTTTTAAATGAAATAAAAAGATCAAGGAAAGATAGAACAATAATTTTAATTACACATCGAATTTCTTCAGTTAAGGATTGTGATAAAATAATTTACGTAGACAAGGGAGAAATTAAACAAGTTGGAAATTTTAAGGAATTTAATAATATTATAAATAATCTTAAATTAGCACAAAATTAGTTAAGAAAATCTATTATTTTAATCTAATTAATAATAAAAGTATCTTAAAAATCTAAATAAGTTTAATCATTATCTAGATTTAGGCAAAATAATATATTTATCTATAAATTTAAATTTAAATTTAATTCTATGATGATTTAAAATAAAATAAGATATTTACAAAAATTTATGAAAATTAATTATGTTCATTTTTCATCTATTCCTTCTTCACTACCAAGTTCACTACAAGTTATAAAGACTTGTGAAAGTTTTTCTAAAAATAATAACGATGTTACATTAATCAAACCTGGAACCGGAAACAAAAATGTTTCTATAAGCAAATATTATGGTTTAAAAAGTGACGTAAAAATAAAAGAATTTACTTCGATTGATAGTTTTCCACAAGGTTTAAAATTTTATTTGTATTGTTTTTATTGTTTAATATTTATATTAAAAATTAAGAATTCTATAACAATTAGTAGAAGTTATTTTATTTGTTATTTATTATTATTATTTAGACAAAAAGTAATTTTAGAAATTCATCATGATACTAATGGAGAGAGTAGAATTACAAAATTTATTTTAAATTACTTAAATTTTTTGAATAAAAAAAATTTATTAAACATAGTTGCTATAACAAAGTCTGTAAAAAATTTATTTATCGAAAAATATAATGTAAAAGCTAATAAGATTACAGTCTTACCCAGCGGAAGTAGTATTAAAATTAATTTCAAACCAAATTTTAATTACAAAAATAGATTGAAAATAGGATATTTTGGATCTCTTTCAGCTTCAAAAGGAATTAATACAATTATAAAACTTTCAAAAATAGACAAAGATAACGACTATTATATTTATGGAGGTACAAAAAATCAAATAGCAAACCTGAGAAAGAAAAATACAAGTAAAAATCTATATCTTAAAACAAATGTTCCTTACACAAAATTACCTAAAAAAATGATTGAAATGGATATTCTTACAATCCCTTACACAAACCATATAAAATCCGCTGGAGAGGTTGATGATATTTCAAAATACACTTCCCCGTTAAAACTTTTTGATTATTTAGCTGTTGGAAAAATGATAATTTCCTCTGATTTAAAAGTATTAAGAGAAGTAATTAGTAATAATAATGCAATTTTTATAAAAAATTTTGAAAATGTTTTTGAATGGAAGAAAAATATAATTAGAGCTAAAAATGATAAAAAAAAAATTTTTATAATGAGTAAAAATAATCATAAATTATCAAAGAAGTATGATCATATAGATAGAGCTAGAAAATATTTTAAATTTTAAGATAATTTTTTATGAAAAAATTACCATTTGTTACAATTATAATCCCATATAAACATAATTTAGAATACTTATTTGTAGCATTAAAGTCTATTTTGAGACAATCTTATAAAAATTTTAAAATTTTGATAATATATGATGACAAAGATAAATCTGATTTATTAAAAATAAAACATTTCTTTAAAAACATAATATCTAAAAAAAAAATATCTTTTAAAATAATAGTCAATAAAAAAAGCTTGGGCGCTGGATATGCCAGAAACGTTGGTATCAAGAAAAGTAAGACAAAATATGTTGCTTTTTTAGATTCTGACGATTTATGGGCAAAGAATAAACTAAAAATCCAAGTTAATTTTATGGAAAAAAACAATATTTTATTTTCTCATACATCTTATCATATAATTAATTCTAATAATGAAATTGTTTCTTCTAGATTTGCAAAGAAGAAAATTTTATTTAAGGATCTCATCAGATCATGTGACATAGGTTTATCAACTGTAATTTTGAAAACAAATCTATTAAATAAAAATAAACTCTTATTTCCAAAAATTAAAACAAAAGAAGATTATGTATTATGGTTAAACATAGTAAAAAAAATTAAAATCATTAGAGGACTTGATAGAAATCTAACTTATTATCGCAAAACAAAAGGTTCGCTTTCATCAAATAAATTACGTAGCTTAATTAATGGATACAAAGTTTACAGAAATTTTGTTAATTATGGAATAATTAAATCTTTATATTGTTTATTTGTGTTATCTTTAAACTCATTAAAAAAAAATAGTTTAAATTATTTTAATATTAATAAATGATATACAAAATTTAAATTTTGTATTTTTTAAATATACAAAACCTCATAATAAAAAAGAGAGTAAACCCTATTATAAAAATACTTAACGATAATAATTTAGAAATTTCACTTATTTTATACCCAAGGAAAATTATTGTAGAATTAACTAATAAAAATAAAATGATAGGTGCAATTCTATTTCCTTTAAATTTATTACTAATTACATGGTGAAAGTGCGTATTGTCTGGTTTAAAAATAGATTTTTTGTTAATCAACCTATTAATACTTACAAAAAGAAAATCATAAACCGGGTACCATAATGGCCAAATTAAAATCGTAGGATGAATACCAAAGCTGTTGTAAAGATCAATAGTTATAAAACTTATAAAAAAACCTATAAACAAACTTCCAGAGTCTCCACTGAATACTTTAAATTTATTTTTTGAAGGAAGTAAATTTAAAATTAGATTTAAAAAACTTGCTACTGCAAAAAATTTTAATAAATTTATTGTGTCAATATCGTCAATTAATAAAATATAATATATAAGGCAACTCAAAAAAAAGATTAACAGTAAACCATCTATTCCATCAATATAGTTTGTTGCATTAATAAGTAGTCCAATGGCTAACAACAAAAATGGAATTTGAAATTTTCCTAATTTTAAGTTTCCAAGATATTCATATTGACCTAAGTCACTTATAGATATTCCATTGAATATTAAATAAATTGATGGGATTATTATTAATACAATCTTACTTGAAGGGTTTAAATTTATCCTGTCATCTATAAAACCTGTCAGACAAACAAAGCAACCTATTGAAACTATCAATTCTATATTATAATTAAATTCTCCTTGAGAAATTACACTTAAAAAAAATAAATAAATAATTAATCCACCTGTATTTATGGTTGGTATTCTGTGAATTCTTCTCTTATTAGGCTTATCAAAGTATCCTAAGTATATAGATAAGTATATAATAGTAGAACTAATTAAAATATATATTAGAGCTAATTTTATTATTAACATTTTAATTCTTATACTAGATTAATATTTTTTTAAGGCTATTAAATAACTTCTTGTTAAAAATATAAAAAATAAATAAAAATAACACTAATAATTACCAAAAATGAAAGATTTATTAGTTTTCATTTTAGTCAAAATTATTACTAGGACATACCATAATTGTAAAATAATGGACATTGATTATAAAAAACTGAAAAAAACATCAACTTACCAAGGTAATTCTCAAAAAATCTAATATAATGTAATGATAAGTATAAAAAAACTAAATTATAATCAAAAAATTGGATTTAAAGATAAACTAAAAAATATTTAGATTAGTATCTAAAATATGGTTTTAAATATATGAAAAATTTAATAGTTGTTACTGGTGGGTGTGGATTTGTTGGATCAAATTTAATTGAATACTTTTTAAAAAAAACTAAATTAAAAATAATTAGTTTAGATAATTATTCATCGGGTTCAAAAAAAAATCATATAAAAAACAATAAAAGAATAAAATATTTGTTTGGTCATACAAAAGAT
>MDSZ01251577.1_pt1 | contig 10874 bp, 13 predicted proteins | sample 811201 | NCBI WGS metagenome assembly MDSZ01 (sample SAMN05326647, study PRJNA326480) | marine metagenome | isolation source: seawater | place: Indian Ocean: North | collected 2010 | reverse complement strand
TTACTTCCGATACCTATGAAAACTTGATTCAATTTAAAGGCTTAAGTTAGCTTTTCTTTAATTCTAGCAGATTTTCCTGATCTTTCTCTAAGATAGTAAAGTTTTGCTCTTCTAACATCGCCTCGACGTTTTATTTTTATGCTATCGATTAGGGGGCTGTGTGTTTGAAACACTCTCTCAACCCCTTCACCATAAGATATTTTTCTAACTGTAAATGATGAGCTTATTCCTCTATTTTTAACGGCAACCACTACGCCTTCAAATGCTTGTATGCGCTCTCTTTTACCCTCTTTTACCTTAACCGAGACAACTACTGTGTCTCCGCTTGACAATTTTGGGGTATCTTTAATCTGCTTTGATGTGATTTCCTCTACGATCTTAGTCACTTTTCTTTTCCTGATGTTCAGCTATAAATTCTTGAAGTAGTCTATCATCTTCTTTTGAAAGATTCACGTTTTTTAGCAAATCGGGTCTCTTGAGATATGTAGCTCCAAGCGACTGTTTTCTCCTCCAAAGTTTTATTTCATTATGATTTCCTGATAGTAATATTTCTGGAACACTGAAACCATCTATTTCATTAGGCTTAGTATAATGTGGATGATCAAGTAGATGATCACAAAATGAGTCATTATTTATAGATTCCATATTTTCAGGAACTCCAGGTATTAATCGAGTGAGACCTTCGATTATTACAGCAGCAGGGATTTCACCGCCAGATAAAACATAGTCTCCGATTGAGATCTCCTCGTCCACAAGATTATCTACTATTCTTTCATCGAACCCCTCGTATCTGCCACATATGAAAGTTATATTACTTTCTGTTGATAGTTCATCTAGTTTTGATTGTGTTAAAAGCTTACCTTGAGGGGATAGTAGAATCCTCTTTGAAGACATTACCTTCTTAAGAGCCTCTTTTACGGGAGTGTACTGTATTATCATACCTGGACCTCCACCGAAAGGTTTAAAATCAACTCTCTTGTGTTTATCACTGGTGTAATCTCTAAGGTTAATGACATTTATGCTGATGAGTTCTCTTTCTAGTCCTTTCTTTACAAGCCCATAGCTTTTAAAGGATTCAAAGAATTCCGGATAAACAGTCAACAGATTAAATAGTTTCATGATCTATAATAATTTTTTCATTAGGTATTACTTCAATGTGATCATTAATATAGGGAATGTATACAATTTCTTTATTATGTTTTACAGCTAGAATATCGTTTGCTCCGTTATTGAAAATAAAGTCTACAGTTCCTATATAAGAATTTTTCGAAGTATAAACTTCTAATCCTTCGATATCTTTCCAATAATATTCTCCCTTTTTTAATGCAGGAATATCCGATGCTTCAATAAAAATATTTTGTCCAATAAGGGATTCTGAAGAGTTGATGTCATCATAATTTTTCATTTGTATAATGGTTTTTTTAGGCATAATTTTTAGATTAATAATCTCAATAAATTCTTTTCTGTTTTTAATATTAAGAAAAGTATCATAGTTTATGATATTGTGTGTTGGATAAGAGTAAGATTGAATTACAACCCAGCCTTTAATTCCATGTGTAGCGACTATCTTGCCTATAATTATAGCGCTACTCCTATTCATGATCTAATCCTTGGAATTTTGGATCAGGATTTTTCTTTTTGTGTATCAGCTTCATCAGCATTAGCAGCATCTACAGGACTCTCTTCAGCTTTTGCTTCTTTTGTAGGAGCTTCTTCAGCTTTTGCTTCTTTTGTAGGAGCTTCTTCAGCTTTTGCTTCTTTTGTAGGGGCTTCTTCAGCTTTAGCCTCATTTGCAGGTTCATCTTCTGCAGGGGCTTCTTCAGTTTTTACATCTTCCGCATTTGCTTTTTCGTCAGATGCTTCCAGTGATTCTTTAGCTTTTAGTTTTTTAGCTTTATTCTTTTCTAGTAACTTAGTCTTAACTTTAAGGCGCTTCTCAAGATTATCTGGATCTAATGAATACTTCTGAAGCAGTTTGACTCTGTCTGACATTTGAGCGCCTTGATTTAGCCAATATTCAAGTCTATCTTGTTTTAGAGTGATTCTTTTTTCGCTTTCTAGATTCGGATCATAGCTGCCAATTCTCTCAATACATTTTCCATCTCTTTTAGACTTCTGATCTACCACCACGATATGATAATAGGGCCTTTTTTTACCGCCGCCTCTTGATAATCTTACTCTGACCATTCGTACCTCATTTTTGAATCATGTGATTATATCACCACAAACTAAAAATCTCATACTTTTTAAACAAAAATCACAAAAATTTAGCCTATTAGCGGACAATTTTATATATAATCATCAAAGATGGACCTTTATAAAACTTGTTTAATTGAGACAGCATCAGTAAACCAATAAAGTAATAATGCTGTACCTACCGCATATAATTGGAATAATTTATCTCGCAATGTCTGTATGCCTATTTAACTTATATATGGGCAGAGATTGTAAGATTCCTTTGAGCATTTCTTATTTAAGAATTATTGGTTTATTTTTATTAGGATTATTTGTTTTTAACGTTGCATATCCATTTAATGTTTTCAGCTTTGTAAGCTCATTATTCATAATACTATTCATAATAAATCTATTCTTTATTGTGCTTAATTTCTATCGGCCTGTTGATTATATTGGTCTTATACTTAATCCAGTAATATTTCTTGCACTACTTACCTATGTTATAGTTGATTTACCTCAAGCAGGATCAATTGTTGAGAAAAATTTATATATACATATCATATTCTCATTGTCCTCTTATGGATTCCTCTTCCTTGCGGGTATTCAAGCTTTGATTTTGAAATATCAAATATCGAGTATTAAAAATATTCATCACTCAACACTTCTAAATTCATTCCCTTCTATTGAGGAGATGGGTAAAATTATGCATAGGTTAATTCTGTCTGGATTTATTTTACTTACACTCTCGCTTCTCTCTGGAATACCATACATGTCCGATGCTATTGGAAGTGATAATAATCAGAAGATAATATTTTCTATAATTGCTTGGGTTGCTTATCTATACCTATTGTTTAAGAAATCGAACTATGGAATTAATGACACAACTGCCGCAAACATGACTATTGGTGGTTTGGTGTTTCTATTATTTGCATATCTCGGAACGAAACTCTTCATTGGATAATTCATCATTATGAGCCCTATAACTCTAGAAAGTCTTTTTTTGATCCTGATAATTTTGTTATTCATGTCAGCCTTTTTTTCTGGATCAGAAACGGCACTAATGAGTGTAAATAAGTACAAACTCAAACATCGTGTGAAAAATAAAGAAGCTTCAGCAATAAGAGTAGAATATTTGCTGAATAATACAGATAAAACGCTAGGCTTAATATTACTTCTAAATAACTTTGTTAATATTTTAGCATCAGCTATTACAACTCTCATTGCTATTGAAATTTATGGTGATAAAGGTGTTGCTATAGGGGCAGGAGTTTTAACTTTTCTAATATTAGTTTTTTCTGAGGTTACGCCAAAAACATTTGCATCGCATTATGCTGACGCTATTGCTTATAGAATATCTTTTATATTTTATTATGCACTAATAGTCTTCGCTCCAATTGTGATGTTTATTAATTTTTTTTCAAAATTTATTTTAAAAGTATTCAGAGTGAATAAAAAATCGGTAGGGTCAGATAACCTTTCTAATGAAGAGATAAAAACTATAATCCAAGAATCATCGAGTAAAATTACGGAAAACTATGAGGAGATGGTACTTAACTTACTGGATTTACAGCAAGTTACTGTAGAACATGCAATGATACCAAAAAACGATGTAGAGGGAATTGATATTAATGATCATGAGTCAATTATTAATAAAAAATTGATAGAAATAAATCATACGAGAATGCCGATTTATACAAAATCATTAACCAATATAAAAGGTTTCTTAAATAAAAAACACATCCCATCTATGGTACAGAATAATAATATAATTAAAGTTGAAAAATTACTCGAATACACCACTGAGCCATATTTTATTCCAGAGGATACATCTTTACTCAGCCAGCTCATAATTTTTAAGAAAGAGAAAAAGAGGATTGGCTGCGTGGTGAATGAGTATGGTGACATTAAAGGTATACTTACACTTGACGATATACTAGAGGAAATTGTGGGAGAATACAGTGTAACTGAGCAAAAAGATGCGCTAATAAAAGATATTTCTCAGAATAAAATTGAGGTTCATGGATCTATTCAGCTTAGAGACATAAATAAAAGGTTGGGTACAAATTTATCAGATTCTACAGTTACCACAATCAACGGATATATTCTTGAAGCTTTACAAGAGATTCCTCAAGCGGGTATGACTTTTAGAGAAGATAATATTATTATAGAAGTAGAGAGAGTGAATAATAATTACGTAGAGAAAGCGATAATAACTAATAATGGCTAAGAAAAACGCAAATTTAAGTAACTTTGAAAAAGATTTAAAAAAACTTCAAGATATTTTGGATAATATTGAATCCGATGAATTGTCTTTAGAGGAATCAATTGAAAAATATAAAGAGGGTGTAGAGCTGTCTAAAAAATGCCAAAAAGCACTTGAAGATGCAGAACAAATAATTAAAGTCCTTGATGATGAAAAATAATAATTATCCCCTTTTGGATAAAGTCAATACTCCGCAAGATCTTAAAAAATTAGATGACAATGAATTAAAGTTACTTGCTAATGATATAAGAGCATACATACTAGAGGTTATATCTCAAACAGGAGGACATCTTGCTGCAGGCTTAGGAACTGTTGAATTATCTATATCCCTTCATCATGTGTTTAATACTCCAATTGATAAAATAATATGGGATGTAGGACATCAGTGCTACCCCCATAAAATACTTACGGGTAGAAAAGATAAGATGCTAACGATAAGAAAATATAAAGGCATAAGTGGTTTCTTAAAAATAGATGAAAGTGAGTATGATGTTTTCGGAGCTGGTCACTCGAGTACATCTATAAGTGCAGCTCTAGGCATGGCTATCGCCAGAGATACAAAGAGAGAGAATTATAAGATTATTTCAGTTATAGGTGATGGCGGTATTACTGCTGGCATGTCATATGAAGCGCTATGTCATGCTGGGTATCTAAAGAAAGATATGTTAGTGATTCTAAATGATAATGAGATGTCGATATCTCGAAATGTAGGAGCGATGAATAAATATTTAACAAAAATTCTCTCTGGCAAGACACTATCAACTATTAAACAAAAAGGCGGTGAATTTCTTAGTGATAAATCTCCCATAAAAAGAATTATTAAAAAAATAAAAGATAATGCACAAAATATTTTATCTCCTGGGCATTTATTCGAAGAAATTGGATTTAGCTACTATGGACCTATAGATGGACATGATATCTCATCGTTAAACAATGTTTTGAACAATCTCAAGAATAAAGATGGTCCTATATTGCTACATGTGATTACAAAGAAGGGTAAAGGTTATAAAATAGCTGAGCAAGATCCGATTAAATATCATGGTGTAACTCCTTTCAATGTAAAGACCGGGGTTAGTGAGAAGATAAAATCACCAAAGATGCTCACCTATACAAATATATTTAGTAAATGGATTAATTATGCGGCCTCGAATAATTCTAATTTCGTGGCAATTACCCCAGCAATGAGAGAGGGCTCGGGGCTTGTAGAGTTTGAAGAGAAATATCCTTCTAGATTCTTTGATGTTGGTATTGCGGAGCAACACTCTGTTACTCTAGCAGCAGGAATAGCATTGGGGGGGCTAAAACCGATCGTTGCAATATATTCCACATTTCTACAAAGAGCATTTGACCAGTTGGTACATGATGTAAATCTTCAAAACTTAGATGTAATGTTTGCTATAGATAGAGCTGGCCTAGTTGGTGCTGATGGAGAAACTCATCATGGAATTTATGATATTTCTTTCATGCGTATACTGCCTAAAATTGTTCTTATGACACCCTCAAATGAGAGAGAATTGTTATTAATGCTGAATACAGGACTCAATCATAAAGGCCCATCAGCCATAAGATATCCTAGAGGTAACACTGAAGCTAGTGATATAGCCATGACAGAAGAACAAATATTGGTAGGTAAATCAAGACTGATTCAGAGAGGTCAAAAAGTTGCAATTCTTGTGTTTGGACAATTATTGAGTGAAGTAATTGATATTTCTAAGAGGCTATCTCTAACGCTCATTGATATGAGATTTGCAAAGCCTATTGACAAAGAAAGAATAGACGAATTATCAAATACTCATCAACACTTGATAACTATTGAAGATAACGTTGTAACAGGAGGGGCTGGCTCATCTGTAAATGAGTATCTCGTCGAGAAAGGGTATGAAATTACAATTACAAACTTTGGGATACCTGATCAAGTCATATCACATGGCAGTCAGAGCGAATTATATGCTGAAATCGGCTTAGATAAAAAATCATTAGAATACAAAATTAATGAGATTTACAGTTATATCTCAAGAAATAAAAAAATAGTAAAGTAATGTTTAAACTTGTTGTCAAGAAAGAATTCTCATCGGCCCATATCTTGCATGGCCATCCAGGAGACTGCAAGCGGATGCATGGCCATAATTGGACTGTGGAAGCAAAAGTTGAGGGAAATAATATCAATAATATAGGTATGGTAATTGATTTTAAAGATGTAAAAAAAAGTCTAGCAGACATAATCTCCAAGCTAGACCATAGATTTCTTAATGAAATTGAACCATTCACTGAGGATAATCCTACAGCAGAAAATATTTCAAAATATATTTATAAAGAACTATCAAAAAATATTAATACTGATAACATTAAAGTCAGTGAAATTAAACTTTGGGAAACAAATAATTCTGCAGTGATTTACACGGAATGAACAACAGGGGGTAGAATGTCAACATCAAAGTCAAAATTAGAAATCAATAGTCTTCCAGACACACAAGGTCAAGCTGATACCAGAAATATGCCTATTAACAAGGTAGGAATAAAAGATATCGTTCACCCTATGATCATCAAGCAAAGATCAGGTAAAGAGCAGTCAACAATTGCAAACTTCAATATGTATGTAAATCTACCTCATGATTTCAAGGGTACTCACATGTCAAGATTCGTGCATATTCTCAATAATCATGAAGAACAAATTACAGTTGACTCCTTCAAGAAAATGATTGATGAGATGCTTATCCTCCTTGAAGCAGAATCGGGGCATATCGAAATGAAGTTTCCATATTTTATCAATAAAACTGCACCAGTTTCAAAAGTGCAAAGCTTACTAGACTACTCTGTGTCTTTGATAGGTGAAATTGAAGACGGTAAATCAAAATTAAAAGTCAAAGTTCTAGTTCCTGTTACCAGTCTTTGCCCATGCTCAAAGAAAATTTCAGATTATGGTGCTCATAACCAAAGATCTCATGTGACGATTACAGCAACGATTAATGACTTTATATGGATTGAGGAAATAATTGATATAGTGGAAAAAGAGGCATCATCTGAACTGTATGGTTTACTAAAAAGACCAGATGAAAAATTTGTTACAGAGCGAGCTTATGATAACCCTAAATTTGTCGAAGACATGGTCAGAGATATTGCGGTTCACTTCAATAACGATGATAGAGTAACTGAGTATGTGGTTGAATCTGAAAATTTTGAATCTATACATAACCACTCAGCATATGCTCAGATTCATAAAGTCAAAGATTAATATCTAACGAAGATTAGCGTACAGACCTCTGATAAGTTCTTCTGTCGGTGAGGTCTGAACTTGAGTGTATGATTCATTCTCGACAGTGATGAGTGTGTGTTCTCCTTTTTCTCCGCCTTGAGAAACTCTCACAATAAATGTGTCGGCTTCGACATTACCACCAAAAAGTTTATCAAAAAATCCTGAGCTTTCCTCTACAGTTTTTTTACTCATAATAATCTGTCTTTTTTCAAGGTACTCACTCTCGGTAATTATAGACCTATCACGCAAAGATGAAAGCTTACTTAGCTCCTCAGAAACTTGCTCACTATAGCTAACTGATTCACTTAGTGACACTAGTATCAAACCATCCGATGGTTTCTCAGACAGTATATTTATGCCGAGTTTATCCAGGCTAGATATTACTCTAGGATAGACTCTTTCATATAAATCTGGAATATATAGGGTTTGAAATCCTCGTTCGTCACTTGATAAAAATACTCTATCAGTTGTCCTATTAATTTTTGCAACAACATATCCTGCATCTCTAGCTTCTTCACCTCCAAGATACATAAACATCCTGCTTATCATCTCATTTTCAAATTCGATGTCTCTTGGTCGGTTTTGCCACCTAAATTCTGTATCTCCATCAGACATATATTCTTTACCATAATGAGTTACGACTATATCGTAGCCACCCTCTTTTTTTACCAATCTAGTGCTGTAACTATCCCTTGTCTCAGGCGAAACGAGCAATGGTACATATCTCCCAACTACTCGCTGAACGGTACCAAGCTGTGCTTCACTAAGATTCTCTAAATAGTTCGTCCTTAAAGAAGCAATAGTAATATCTTCGTTAAGAATTTGAAATCCTTCAGCCAACCAGAATAATTTTATATTATTCCAAAGTGAGATTTTGTCAGTTGTAGCTACAGACAAGAACATACTCTGACCTTGTCTAAAGATTTTTATATTGTCCAACTGGCTGTCTACGGTGAATAATTTATCATTATCATTCTTCACAATCTCAGGTAGGGAAAGTGATCTTTGAGTATTTGGCTGGGTCAGATCAGGCGGTATTATCAGGTCAATTTGTGAAGATGAATAATCTTTGTCTGTTTTATATACTAGTTTTTCATTTCTAGGATCAGAAAAGATATTTTTTGCGTAGTCGTTGAGACTAGAACATCCAGCAAAAAGTAATGAAAACAATGAGACTATTACAATTTTATTCATCGATGATTCCTGATTTTATCAAGCCCTCAGTCAGTGGTCTATCAAATTTTTTATCCATCCACGTCAATGGAAGTCTTATGCCTTTTTTGATGAGTCCCATTTTATGTAAACACCATTTCACCGGTATGGGATTAGATTCACAGAATAATAAATCATGGAGAGTATCTAACTTTGAGTTTAACTTTGATGCGTTCTCAGTATCTCCATCAAGAGCACTCTGGCACATTTGATGCATCTCGAGAGGAGCCACGTTAGCAGTAACCGATATATTTCCTGAAAACCCATCTGATATGTCAGACATAGATGTTTTGTCATCGCCAGTAAAAATGTTTATATTCTGCGAGCATAATTTCATGAGAGATAATGATCTGTCTTTATTGCCTGATGCTTCTTTTATACCGACAATATTTTTGTGAGTTGAAAGTCTCAATACGGTTTCGGGTTGCATATCCACAGATGTCCTTCCTGGTACATTATAGAGAATTTGCGGAATATCGACTGTATCAGCAATTTTTTTATAATGCTGATAGAGCCCTTCTTGTGTAGGTTTATTATAATATGGGGTAACAAGCAAGCAGCCATCAGCTCCATTATTTTTTGCGCTGTTCGTTAGCTCAATTGCTTCTGATGTAGAGTTAGCGCCTGTTCCAGCTATTACAGGAATTCTACCTTTTACAAACTCAATCGTTTTCTTTATGACCTGTGAGTGCTCATCAAAATCTAGTGTCGCAGACTCTCCAGTTGTCCCAACTGATATAATCACATCCGTTTGATTTTCAATGTGAAATTCAATTAAGTTTTTTAGAGAAATAAAGTCAATAGAACCATCTTCATTCATAGGGGTCACTATAGCAACCATACTTCCTCTAAACATATTCATAAATTTTCCTTATGTTGTTGCGCGTGGCCATACGTTTAAGATGGTATTAATCAATACTGCAAGAGGTATAGCGAAAAAGACTCCCCAAATACCCCAGACAGACCCAAAGAACAATATAGACAATAGTATAGCAAATGGATGAATGTTTACAGCGTCCGAGAATAAAATTGGAACCACGACATTACCATCAATAGCCTGTATCAACAAATGACCAATCACAACGTACCAAAATTCAGACGCAATCCCCCATTGAAAGTAAGCAACTAGTACTATAGGTATAGTAACGGCAATCATACCTACGTATGGGATAATAACAGAGACGCCACATAGAAAGCTCAACAACAGAGAGTAGTTAAGTCCTAGTGATACGAATAAAATAAATGATGCTACCCAGACAATGATAATTTCGATGAATTTGCATCTTATGTAGTTTCCAATTTTTAAATTTAGTTCTGAATATGCTTTTTGAGTCAACTCTAATTTTTTAGGGAAAAATTTTGATATCCAACCATTGATAGCATCCTTGTCAAACAACATAAAGAAAATCATAATCGGTACTAGGATCGTGTAGACAATTATTGCAAAAAGTCCACCGGCTGATGCTAGAGAAAATGCAAAAATAGAATTTCCTAATTTCGATGTTTCTCCCTGGAGACCGAGAAAGAGGCTATCAATATAGTCTTTGGGAATATACTCATTTTGATCATACATCCCCAAAATGAGATTTTTACTTTTATCAAATATTTCAGGTAACGATTTTACAAACAAAGTCAGTTGGTCAAGCAATAAAGGTATTAGCATAAACAATGTAATTAAACTCAGTATCAAAAATATGAAGAAAACTACAATGACAGAAAGATTTCTAACTATATGCGCAGTCTTCATGAGATTTTGAACAAGGCCCTCCAACATATATGCTAAGACAATAGCAACTAAAATAGGTGATATGGTTTGAATAAGAATATAAGTTATTAGAACAGAAAAAATTACTATCAAAGCAAGTGATACTTGATTAGGGTCAGTAAAATTTTCATCATACCATTGTTTTAAATAATTAAGCATTGATCAGTTTATCAAGATTATTGATATATATGATACATACAATCATG
>MDSZ01150294.1_pt1 | contig 10875 bp, 8 predicted proteins | sample 811201 | NCBI WGS metagenome assembly MDSZ01 (sample SAMN05326647, study PRJNA326480) | marine metagenome | isolation source: seawater | place: Indian Ocean: North | collected 2010 | reverse complement strand
GGAATTATTGGATTTGGTTTTGTCGGTAACGCTCTTTTTCATGGCTTGAAGAAGAATATAGATATTATAAAAATTGATCCTGAGCTTGGTACAGACATAAATGATTTAAAGGAATTTGGACCCGAATTAGTTTTTATTTCTCTGCCAACACCGATGAAAAATGATGGCTCACAAGATATCTCTATTCTTGATCTGGTTTTTAAACAGCTTCAAGATTCAAAATTAAATGCTACGTTTATTTTAAAAAGTACGGTTACTCCAAACAACCTTAATCTTCTTGAAAAAAAGCTAGACTTTGTATACAACCCTGAATTTCTAAGGGAAAAGTCGGCAGTAGAAGACTTTATTAATGGTGAAATAATTCTATTTGGAGGAAAAAAAGAACTTTGCAAAAAGGCATCTGATTTTTATAGTGATTTTACTTTATGTAAACAAAAGGAACACTACATAACTGATAAAACGACAGCTTCATTGGTAAAATATGCAATCAATAGCTTTCTGGCAACTAAAGTAATTTACTTCAATCAGCTTGAATCTATTTTAAGATCATCAAGTCCTGATATGGATTGGTCCTCTTTCGTAAAAATAATTTCTTCAGATAAAAGAATTGGTGAATCTCATATGGATGTTCCAGGGCATGATGGAAGGAAAGGTTTTGGTGGGGCATGTTTCCCTAAGGATATTTTAGCCTTAGAAAATTTTTCTTCTGAAACAGGCATTAATTTTTCCTTAATTAAAGAAGTAATAAAAATAAATAATAAAATAAGATCAGTATATAATGACCCAATTGAAAGAGAAGCTGATCAAAACATCTCTTTCAATGGAATTGATTGAGTATGCCCAGGTGGTGGAATTGGTAGACACAAGGGATTTAAAATCCCTCGAAGGCAACTTCGTGCCGGTTCAAGTCCGGCTCTGGGCACCAAGAAAGAAAAATGAACACTAAGACTTACATATCAACATTTGTAACAGAACTACAAAGCAGAATAATTTCATCTCTATTAATAGTTATCTTGATTACTTCATCAGCTTTAGCTCTAGCGCTATATCTCGATGATCAATATAAGAGTCAGGCACTCTTAAAACATTCTGAAGATTCTCTTAATAATGGATTTGCGCCATCTTCTCCAATTGGAGGAATAGCTGCTTTAAGTGGTATCAATCTAGGGCAAGGATCTATTGATCCTATTGATTATTCCATAGAGGTAATAAAATCTAGAGAATTTTTAAGTCATTTATTAAATATTGATCTGATAAAGGCTAACTTAGTTGCAATTGATTATTACGATCCAAAAAAGCAGAAAATATTTTATGACACACGGATTTATGATCAACAAAATAATAAATGGCGAAATGAGCAAATGCCTGAACCAAATGTTCTTGAGGTCCACAAAAAACATTATCTTGAAAACCTCACGCTAACAAAGAATAGAACAACAGGATTTTTGCTAATCACTTTTCAACATGAGTCTCCAATTTTTGCAAAAGAGTTTATTGATTTAATAATAGAGGAATTTAACAAAATAGAGAGGAGAGAGGATCTTGATGAATCCCAAAAGAAGATGGCTTTTCTGATGCAGAGGAATGCAGAGACATCTAATAAAGAAGTAAAACAGGCATTGAGTCAGCTAATGGAGAATGAGCTAAAGAAGATTGCATATTCATCTACAAAAATAGACTATATGTTAGAAGTAATTGACTCAGCATATATTCCTAATAATGCAGATTTTCCAAGTCGACTGATAATTATTGCATTGGCCTTAGTGTTGAGTATTTTCGTAGTACTACTAAGAATACATATATCTATCCTTCTTAAATAAAGCCCAATTTTAATGCTCAAAAATAAAAAGCTCGTTTATTATGCTTTAGGCCCAATATTGGGCGGCATATTTCAACTTATTTCAATCCAATTTATGTCATGGTTCTTTGACAGTTTATATGTTGGAATGTTCTCTCTCATAATGGTGGCATCAATTTTCTTTATCTCCATTTTTACACTAGGTTTAGATCAATCTTTTGCTCGTGAGTTTCATGTTAGTAGAAATAAGACCGCTTTATTGGTTCATTCAACAATGCCAGGAATTTTATTTTTATCATTAATAGGAGGCAGTATATTTTATTTAAATTCTTCAATTATAAGCTTTTCTCTATTTGAGATTTATTCAACTCAATTAAGTGCATTTATTTTTTTAACAATAATTTTTGAATTCTTTAATAGATTTTTAACAATTCAAATGAGGATGTATGAAGATGCTTTCAAGTATGCTTTATCTCAGATATTTCCAAGGATTGCTTTCCTTAGCTTGTTAATAATATTTTTTGTTATTTTTAAGTTTGAAAGAAATATCTTTTTTCTATCTTTTGTTTATATGCTTTCTGTATTTTTTACTCTTTTGTTTGTTCTTAAGGAGAGTCTGATATATTTTGATAAGCCGGTATCTAAAATAGATAAAAATCTTTTAAAGAAATTATTTAAGTTTGGTGCACCTCTAATATTTTCAGCCATTGCAATGTGGACCATAAATTATTTTGATAAGGTTGTACTAAGGTATACTTCGCAATTTGATCAACTTGCTTTACTTTCAATTGCTTTAACTCTGAGCTATATAGCAACATTTTTTTCTTCTGTTTTTAATACTATTTGGACACCGTTAGCATATAAATGGCATTCAAGTAATGTAAACATGAAAATAATTAAACTTATTGCATCAGATGCTATGTTCTTCATGTTATTAATAATTCTTTTGTGTATATCTTTTTCATGGATATTTCCTTTGTTGTTTCCTGCTTTTTATGCAGATATTCAGTTTCTTTTTGTGGCGGCTGTTTTTGGACCATTTCTTTATACGCTATCTGAAATTACAGGAATAGGGATTGCTTTAAAAAGAAAAACAAGCTTTTACATTCTTATATCAACTGCATCATCTATATTAGGAATTCTATTTGCACTTTATTTAATCCCTTTATATGGTGCAAAGGGCGCAGCTTTATCTGTAATGACATCCTATATGTGTTTCTTTATTCTCAGAACATATATTTCTATGAACTATTTATTAAAGATAAATGGAAATGTTTTTTCAGTTTCATCAATATTCATGTACATCACTATTACAGTCTTTCTTTTTTTTGGAGAACTCCTTCCATATTATTTTTTCATATTAATTTTTGCCTTTACTTGCCTTTTTTCATGGTTGAACTCAGATAAATTTATTAATCTCTTCAATGTTTTTAGAAATAAAGAGCTATTTGATTAGATTATCAATTTTGATAAATTCCAATAGTAATAAACTCATTGAAAAAATAACTAAAAATTGTGACAATACAAAAAATACACATACTTTAAAGTAATGCCAAGTCAAATATCGCCTGAATTCCTGCAATTATTAACCAACAGCTTCGTAACCGTCTTTATATTAATACTAATATCTTTATCAGCAAGATATCTACTTATCGCCTTAGGGCAAAACTGGATTAGAACCTTTAGTCATACAGCAACTTTATTGATTCTACCTATAATTACATTTGTAATTACAAAAGTTATCTCAGGCAATATAGCTCTTTCATTGGGCATGGTCGGAGCTTTATCAATTGTAAGGTTTCGTAATCCTGTAAAATCACCTTTTGAATTAGCTGTTTACTTTGCAAGTATTACTATGGGCATAACTGCTTCTGTTTCCCTGCCATGGCTTTTATTTTTTGCATTAGCAATTAGTTTAGCTGTCATTGTAATGGTTGCTTCTAGTTTTATCTCTGAGATTGTTTTCAAGAAACCCATGTTTCAGACTTCTTTTTCAGAAGGAAATCAGCTTTGTACCCTTGAAATCCAATCAAGATCTCAAAATGAAATGCTTATGAATTCAGAAATGTTGATTAATTTACAAAGGACAGAAGATTTGTATTTATATACTCTTGTTTCAAATGATATTACAGAGTTAAAAGATCTTTGCTCAGATTTAGAAAAAGATCCTAATATTACAGATTTTCAGTTAAGTGCATAGGATTAAATCAAAAGCAATAAAAAATTTTCTTTTCATTTTCTTTCTAATCTTCGGTCACCCGGTTTATGCAAATTGTAACTTTAATACATCTGAGTATATTACAGAGCTTCAAAACCCAAAAAATATAACTAAAATCGACATCACAATACCTGATAGCAAAAAATGGAATAAAAATCTTTTAAAAATTACTCTAGATAGATCAAGCAATATCAATCCTAAGTATAGAGACAAGTTCAACTCAAATTTAAAAGTATTCTATAAATTTGGATCATGTTCTTATAATGCAAGAGTAAGAATAAGCGGAGACTGGAAAGATCATATTGAATTTAACAATGGTTCTTTTAAAGCAAGTTTGGATGTAAAACTTTTCGAGGGAAATATTCTTAATGCTGTAAGATTTAAACTATTAATTCCAAAGACAAGGAACTCCATTAATGAAGTTATAGGATCATTGATCATGAGAGAGTTTCAAATCATTTCTCCAGAGACTTTCATGACAAATGTCTCTGTCAATAACTCATCAAGCACGTATATCTTTCAAGAAAACTCTGCAAAGGAAATGCTTGAAAGGAATTTAAAGCGTGAGGGTCCAATTTTTGAGGGCAATGAAGATTTACTTTGGTCATATAAAGATTTTGAAATTATGCAACTTGAGGATATTTCACTCAGCAGATTAGTCAATGATTCCTGGGCAAAAAAAGGCCTAACATCTACATTAATTTCTTTAAATTCTTTTATTGAACTTCAAAAGATTTATCTTCAATATCAAAATCATGAAAAAAGAAGCTCAAATCAATTTTTAGACAAAAACTTTAAAGATTATGCTGTAATTTTAGTAGCTATGAATGGAATGCATGCACTGTATCCTCACAACCGGAAATTCTATTTCAATGCCATTGATCAAACCTTTGAACCAATTTACTATGATGGTGATTTAAGGCTAGATTTAAAGCTTTCTCCTAATTCTCTTGAAGAAGATATAGATTTTCAAAGCTTTCTGAATAGCCTGACACTTGATGACATAAATCGATTCAAAGAAATTTTATCTTCAAATGATGTAATATCTCGCTTAGAAAAAAAATTTAAAAGCAGAGTTCCAGACAATATCTCAAATTCTTCAATTCTTAATGACGCTATTCTAAATACTTTAAATAACCTCAAGATTATTGAAGAAAAATATGAGCTTAATAACCAGAAGAATGATCTTATAGTCAATCAAGACATATTTTATAAGAATTTTGAGGGCTACATTGAACGACTAAAAACCTATGAAATATTAGACTTTGAAATTATCAATGACATTGATCTCATAAATGATGTTTTTTATATATATTCAGAGAAAGGGGGTAATGTTGAGTTAAGCAGTATCGATTTTCAAGATCTTTCAAAAATTATGGCTGACAATCAATATAAAGGAAGAAGATACGAAATTGTTTTGCATTCAGAAAAAGCATTGAAATCATCATTTAAAGAAATAGATTTTTTTGATGGAAAAGCTTTTATGTCAGAAAAATTACTCTTAGAGATTAATCACGAAGCTAAAACAATTGAAATAAAACAGTCTAGTTCAGATGACTGGATTCTCTTTAAGAATGTAAATTTGCAAGACTGGCATGTTACTTTTTTTGGCTTATCTAATGGTAGCGCTAAGAAGAATAACCAAAGATTCAATGATATGGGACTCACTGGGTGCCTTAATTTTTATGAAACAATATTTTACGATACCGACATAGTTGTTATGGGTGGTCAATGTGAGGACAGTCTAAATATAATCTCTTCAGAGGGAAAAATAAGATTAATAGACATTAAGAATGCTTATGCAGATGCAATAGACATGGATTTTTCCAAAGTTAAGGTCTCTAAATTAAATATTGAGAAGGCTGGGAATGATTGTTTTGATGTAAGTGGCGGTAAATATACGATAGAAAATGCTTTCTTATCATTGTGTGGTGATAAAGGTATATCGGTAGGCGAACTTTCAGAACTCAAACTCATTAATGGAAAAATTACTGGTGCTAATATTGGCCTTTCAACAAAAGACTTTTCAATTTCAGAGATTGAAAAGATATCTTTATATAATGTAAATATTTGTATCGAAGCAATTCAAAAAAAACAAGAATTTGGAGGCGGTAAAGCAATTATTGCCAATTTAGAAGATTGCGATTCAAAATTAATTAATGATAAAGATTCCTCCATAATATATGGAAATAGTTATGAGCTTTAGAAAAGAAAAGAAATTTAGAATGTCATACTCCGATTTGGCATTAGCCAAAACAAAACTGCTTGAAATGGGCATGACGAAACTACATCCTAATCGGGTTATAACTAGTCAATATTTTGATACAAGATGCCTAAAAATGTTCAGTGAATCAGAGGAGGGTCTTTTACCTAGAAAAAAAATAAGAGTTCGTTGGTATAATTCAGAATTTAAAAACCTCACTTTAGAAGAAAAAACATCTTCTATTGAAGGCAGGTTTAAAGAAACTTTTCCCATCTCTTTTGATAATTATGAAAAATCACTAAAAACAGGATTAAGCAATTCTATGTATGGAGTAATCTTTCCTAGCGCAAAAGTAAGTTATAAAAGGGAATATTATATTTACAAGAAAATGAGATTTACATTTGACTCAAACATAAAATATAAGCATTTTTCTTCATCCAGAGTTATTAGAGATTTTGATAGAGTTCTAGAAATAAAATCGCCAATAGATGCATCAGACGACTTCTTGGAAAAGATTTTTCCATATCCTACGACTAGATTCTCAAAATATTGCAGGGCATTTCTATTGAAAGACAGAATTCTGTGACACCAACTTTTATAAAACTAATGTGAAAATCTTTATTGTAATATCTTCCTCAATCTTTGCATTAGTAGCATTTATTTCAACTTATTTGTTTCAAGTAACTATGGGACCAGTTTTATTTACTTTTTTATATATTTTAATTTTTCTTAATGGAATTTATTTAAAAAGCGACAAAGAAAAGATTGATATTTTTAGACCTTACTTTCTTGTATCCATTCTCTTATATTTATACTCGCTAGCAGGCATATTTTATGTGAATATTACAGGCACTACCCTTTATGGTGATTTTGTAAGCGATAAAATCTTATCCATATTTGCTTGGGCATCTCTTTTAACTCAATTAGGTATTTCCCTAGGATTTTTATTACAAACAAGGAATTTTCAAACAACTATTCAAGTTTACTCTAACGCCGAAAAAAATAATGATTCCGAAGAAAGATATCTTCTATTTTTCGGATTTACTTTATCAATAGCTTTTTCATTCTTTATTTATAAGAATTTTCTACCAAGCGAAGCTGTTAGTTATGCTGAATGGTCCTTTCAAAGCAGGTTGGATAGATCACAAACTAATACCTCAGGAATCTCAGAGATTGTTTTAGTTACAACTCCCACTATATTACTGATCTGCTCTTTAATTCACATTCTTTTTTCATATAAGTTCAACATTTTTCTAAGGGTATTTTCATTTTTAGTTATTTTTTTATATTTATATACGCAACTCCTTTCAGGAGCGAGAGCAAACCTTATGATAACAATCATATTATTAGCAACTTATATTAATTATAAAGTTTATAGATTTAAGTTCTTTGAGATTCTTTTAGGAGGCTCATTTGTATATATATCAATTAATTTGATTAGCTTAATAAGAATTACCTCTGATCCAGCAGAAATGATTTTTTTACTTTTTGATCAATTTAGTTTGTATGGTCTATCTTTTCTCTCTTTAGAAAGATCTAGTGAACTATTAACAAGCCTTAATGCATTAACAATAATTCAAGGTATTGCAATCGGAGAGCAAGACTTTTTTTATGGAAAACTTTTGATTCAACAAGTTCTTGCCTTCATTCCTAGCTTTATTTGGCCGGGCAGGCCTGACTTTGCCAGCGTTATATATGTGAAAAGTTTTTACCCAGGCATTTATGAATCCGGAGGAGGGTTTGGATTTTCAGTTGTTGCAGAAGGATTCTGGGAGTTAGGACTTGCTGGATGTATTCTGTATGGATTTTTAACGGGACTTGTTGGTGAGAAAGTATATCAGTTGTTTATGCCTTATAAAGAAAGGCCTTTGTTTATATTTTTGTATGCATTAATATTTATAAGAATAGTTGTATTGGTCCATAGAAGTGGACTTTTTTCATCTCTGAAAGCAGCCTTAATTTTATCTATTCCGGTATTGCTAGTAATAGTTATATATAAAATTATCAATATCTTAAAAAATGAAAATGAAGATTCTTTGGGTACATAATTTTCCACCTGAGGTTCAAGACGCAGGTATTTTTATGCACCAAATGCATTGCTACTTATCTAAAAATGGAATGAAAATAGATTTATTATATTTAGGCAATTTAAGATCACCAAAAAATATAATTGATGCAATATACAAAGTAAGAAAATTATCAAAAAAATATGACATAGTGCATTCTCAGTTTGGTTCAATGTGTGGCTTAATAACTTCTTTTGCGAAAACAAAGAAAATTATCTCAATTAGAGGTTCAGACTGGCATAAATATAATGGTCCCGATGTAGTGTATAAGATTCATAATTTTTTAAGCAGACTTTTTACAAAAATTTCACTGCACAGCTATGAAGCTATCATTGTCATGTCAAAAAGAATAAAGGACGAAATAAAAAATGCCAAGATCAATACAGGAGATGTCTTAGTTGTAACTGATCCAATAGATTTAGAGCTTTTTAGACCAAAAGATAAAAGAGAATCAAGAGAAAAGTATTTTGGTGGTGACATGGAAAAAGTTTATGTTTTATTTGCAACATTGAGGGATAATAACCCTGTTAAAAGAATTTCCTTAGCAAAAGAAGCTATTAAGATGGCTAAAAATCATTATCCAAATATAGAAATTGCGGTAGCAACTGGATTGCCTCACTCAGAAATGCCAGATTTTATTTCAGGTTGCGATTTAATTTTGTCAACATCTTATTACGAAGGCTGGCCAAATTGTATAAAGGAGGGTTTAGCATGTGGGATTCCCTTTATATCCCTATCAGTAAGTGATTTGGATGAAATTGCAAAAAGAAGAAGCTCTTGCAAAATTTCTAAACCAGATCCTAAGGAGATTGCTAATGATATTTTATTATGTCTGAGAGAACAAAAAGATAAAGATCTCAGAGAAGAGGTTAAAGATATGTCTTTTGAGAGAACATACAAATTAATTGATACAATTTATAAAAACACTCTTTCAGATAATATAAATTTCAAAAAGACTTAGGTTATTATGAATAAAAATATTTTAGTCACTGGAGGTTCTGGATACATTGGCTCTCATTGTGTCTTAGAGCTTTTTAAAAAGGGATATAAGGTAATCATTATAGATAATTTAAGTAATTCTAAGTTGAATGTAATTGACGGAATTAATAAGATTCTTGGGCCAAATGATATAGAGTTTTTTGAAATTGATTTGTGTAATTTGAATGCTCTTAAAGAGTTATTCAGTAAACATAAGATAGACTCAGTGATCCATTTTGCAGCAAATAAGTCCATACCCGAAAGTATTATTAATCCAATGAAGTTTTATCAAAACAATATTTTAGGAAGCCTAAACTTGTTACATGTAATGAAGGAAAATCAGATAAATAATATTATCTTTAGCTCCTCAGCTACTGTTTATGATGAAAAAAATACGATGCCCCTTGATGAGAAAAGTTCAATTATCAACCCAATAAATCCTTATGGAAAGTCAAAACTATTCATAGAAGAAGTAATTAGAGATATAGCATATTCTAATGAAGAATTTAATGCCGGCATTTTAAGATACTTTAATCCTCTTGGAGCACATAGCTCAGGCCTTATCGGTGAAGATCCAATTCTTCCTCCAGATAATTTAGGCCCAGCATTACTAAAAGCAATTAATTCAGAAAAAAAAGAATTTAATATTTATGGTAATGATTATGAAACCAGTGATGGAACATGTGTAAGAGATTATATTCATATTATGGATTTAGCTGAAGGTCATGTCAGCGCTCTGGAGTTTAAAAATATAGAACAAAATTTCAATATTTGGAATTTGGGATCTGGCAAGGGTTATTCTGTTTTTGAGGTTATTAAATGTTTTGAAGAAGTTGCAGACATTGAGATCAAAATAAACTATTGTCCTAGAAGAAATGGAGATATTCCTATATCATTTGCTTCAAACACCAAAGCCTTAAATGAGTTAGGTTGGGCCACTAAAAGAGATCTCCATCAAATGTTAAATGATTTGATCAGATGGGATGGAAATAACTAGTATTAGATGTATTTAATATGAGCAAAAAAGATAAAGATAAGGTCGTTGGTATTGTAGGACTTGGATATGTTGGCCTTCCTCTATTAATAAGCTTTAGCAAGCACTTTGATGTAATAGGATTTGATTCAGACCAATCAAAGGTTGAGAGTATCAATAGTCGTATTTCTCAAATTGAGCATATTCCGTCAGAAGACCTAAAAGCCATAGAGTCTAAATTTGATTTAGCTACCTCTGATTTCTCAATGATTGAGGAAGTTGATGCAATAATTATTTGTGTTCCAACGCCAATTACCATTCACAAAGATCCTGACTTATCATATGTAAAAAATGTTATGAATGAGATTTTGCCTTACTTAAAAGAAGGTCAATTAATATCTCTTGAAAGCACCACATACCCTGGTACTACTGAAGAAATAATTTATGAAACAGTTAAAGCTCGTGGATTTGAAGCAGGTGAAAATATTTATATTACCTACTCACCAGAAAGGGAGGATCCCGGAAGCAAATTTGATTTAGAAGATATTCCGAAAGTTATAGGTGGTATTTCTGTCAGGTGTAGAAGTAAAGGAGTTAGCTATTATTCAAAGATTTTTATTGAGATTGTTGAGGTCGATT
>MDSZ01271184.1_pt1 | contig 10876 bp, 10 predicted proteins | sample 811201 | NCBI WGS metagenome assembly MDSZ01 (sample SAMN05326647, study PRJNA326480) | marine metagenome | isolation source: seawater | place: Indian Ocean: North | collected 2010 | reverse complement strand
GACAAAATCTTTTGAAATTGTTTTTCTCTTAAAACAGATTCAATGCTTAAAGTTGGTCTTATTAAATTTAACATTCTATCGTGAATTAAGATACTTTTCTTAATCTTTTCAAAGTTATATTCTAAACTATCTTTACCTTTTTCAATTTCTTTTCCAATAAAATCTCTATTCCCTTCTAATTTTTTTATACTCCTAGAAATACTAAAATAAAAATACCTCACGAAAGCTACAAAAACTCTGATGGACTTAATCAAATAAATTTTTTGAAATTTAAGAAAAATTCTATCAATTAAAGGTGTTTCATAATCCTTCTCCATAAGAAATAAACTAAATATTGTTTTTTTCACTTTTAGCACCTGTCAAATTTAATGTGTTAATCTATATATCCAACTTTGAGAAAACTCAGCCGTTTTTGTCTGCCCAAAAACTGGAACGATATGTAAATTCATTAATTCCCTCTCACAATTAGATTTTGGAATTGTAGCACGATGTAGACATGACCCTACCTGTACAATTAAAGCTGATCCTACCTCACCAGTAAACTCAAAAAAAGATTTACTACTCTTTATCATTTTATTGAAACTTTTTTGACCTCTATTATATCCCAATCGAACTATCTTTTTTGAATCATGTTTACTGATAACTTGAAAAGGACCATCATTCTTTGTAACTTTTCTGAGAGGAATAAAAATCTGTAATAATGATGCTGGAACACTATCACAATGCCAAAATTCACTTATCAATTCTTTACTATCTTTATTTTTTATATTGTATGTATGCTTACTCATCACGTGCGAAGTTTTGAAACTAGAATTGTAATACGCATGTATTAAATCTAACATTTGTGATGAGAAAATTTCTGAGATTAAAGGATGCAAATTTTTTAAATCGCTTGTACTGCAGAATTTATAAATACCGTTAATCAAAGGTTTTTTTTGTTGAATAATTCTTACTGATTCTCTAATTTTTTTTATTTTTTCAACATCCAAATCAGTTATATATACAAATCCTTCATTCTTTAATTTTTCTGTATAATTAAATATTTTTTCGTCAGTTCTCTTCTTTTTATTAAAAATTCCTAATAATCTAACTAATATTAAATGAAACCTTCCATAAAAGTTTTGCTTCATTCCAGATAAATTTCCATAATACATTCTTGAAAAATAAATGAAGGGTTTGGTTTCAAATGTATTAAAAAGAAAATCTTTTAGAAATTTTGAAATTTTGTTTTTCATTTACACTTTCTTATTATTATTTCTTTCAATATTTATTACGATTTCGTCAAGTAATTTAGGTTTCTCATGAAACCCGTAATGATAATTATTATTCCAATGATACTTATTTTTTCTCATTTCTCTATAAAAAAGATATTTATCACCCAAATTTACCAAAGCTTTTGGAAAATGTAGTTTAGCTTTAAATTTTTGCTTTTTTAAATAATCTTGTATTTTTTTTGAAATTATTAAATTTGATGATTGTTTTTCAAATGCCATATGGTATTCAGATAAATACTTTTCTAATTTTTTACATTTTTTTCTTTTAATCTTTTTTATATTTTTTACAAGTGAGAGTAATTCCTTTATGGAAGTAGGCATAATACATGATTCTTCAAGTGTTGATGAGAGTTTATTGTATGTATTATTAAATTTTGAAATTTTTGCGATTTTATCAATCGATATAATTATTTTATCAAGCATGTATGCTTCATAGATACTAGTTGTTGTTGGGGTTACAATCGCATCTACCTGATTTAACCACTGTACTACACAAAGAGAATTATCAATCTCAATTCTGTTTTTGAAGTCCTTTTCAAATTCTGGCAGAACGTATTCATAATATGAATCTACCGATTCAAGTGGGTGTGGTCTTATACTTATTTTTAATTCCGTGTTAATAAGGATTTGTTCAATTATTTTCATCATACAATGAAATCCATACATAGCAGCATACGTAAGAAAATGCGTAAATTCATATCTTTGTGGCATTAAAGATCTAAAACTATAGTTTTGACCGTCATGATAATTTATTGAATTAAATCTAGTAGGAAAACCAATTTTATTAGTATTTGTAAGAATTTTTTTTGAAGATTTTATTACATCAAATTTAGGATTACCTGCTAAACATGTAGAGTTTTTTTTTATAAAAGGAAATATTCTTAAAGATTCATCAAGGGATTTTTTATTCCAAAAAAAGAATAAATCTGTTGATGTTACATGTTCTTCTGAAAGGCGTTTCCATACTTGAGCTAAACTAAATTTACCAAGCTCACCACCTTCACCTGGAACTAAAATTCTAACGGAGTCAGGAGAAATTTTTTTCAAATATTTTGATAAACCTTGAACATTAAAAATTATAGCATGAGGTTTCCAAAATTTAACAGCAAACTCAAATTGTCTTATGCTTGCTACTATTACTTTGTGACCATCTTTTTCAAGGAGTTTTGCTAATATCAAAGAATGCATAACATCCCTTCTTGCTGTAAAAGCTCTAATTAAAATTCTAAATCTTGACATTTTTACAAAATATTCTTTTAGTTAAATTTTAAAGTTTTGTTCAAATATTTTAATAATACATTCCGAAAAAGTTTTTTTTTTAATAACTATTTTTTTAGTATAAACCTTGGAATCAAAAAAATTTTCTAAATAAGTCTGAATCTGGTTTTTATTCAAAGCAATATCAATGTAATTTACAATATCAGAGTTTATCCATTGAATTTCTTTTTTTCTTGGTAAAATAGACAATGTAGCTATATTTTTTAATCTTGCCTCGCATAATAAGTTAGTAGACATGCCAACAATTAATTTTGATCTAAAAATTTCTTTAATGGAATTTGAACTATCATATAAGAAATCAACATATTTTATATATTTTTCATAAGATTTTTTTTTTTCTTTAGGGTGTAATTTTATTCCTACTTTTATTTCTTTTCTATATTTATTAATAGCCATCAGAAACTCTTCAAGAATAATTTCAGTTCTCTTTTTGCTTTTACTAAAACCAGAAAATGAATAATTTTTATTCTTGATAAATTCTGTAGAAATAAGTCCTTCAGATAATTCAGTTAAAAATAAAACTTGATTTTTTTTTGGAAGTATTTGCATATTTTGAATATATTCAAACTTTGGATTTAAGACTTCTAAAATTTTATTTTTTTCTACCTTTAATTTTTTTAATTTTTCGAATGTATTTTTGTCAGATACAAAAAAATAATCAACTTTATTTATTAGGCCGAAGTTAATATTTTTGAATAACCTCTCCTTAACAAAAGTTGGCGAATCAATTATTAATGCACAAAGTTTTTTTTTTTTCTTCATGTTTAAAACTAAGTCATCTAAATAGCTATCGTTTTTTTCTGAAGTACCTAAAATAAGAAAGTCAGTATCTGTTAAATTTTTGATTTGTCTTTTATTGAATAAATAACTCTTAAAATAATTATGAAGCTCTAAATATTTTTTACCATTTTTATTGGTGAAAATTTTTGTCCGGTATTTATTTTTTTTAAGTTTCTTTTCTATATTTAAGATAAAATTTATGCTTCCAGGGTCCTCTACAAGAAAATTTAATTTATACATTTACTTTTTTCTTATTATTACTTGCAGAATAAACTATAGCTTCAATAATTTTTTCAGATTTTATCGCATTTTCTATATCTGATATCAATTTTTGATTATTAAAAATTGCATCCTTCATATTTTCATAAATATCATAATAACTCCGTCCAAGTTTTGAACTCCTGACTCTTGAATCATCTAAATTTAGTTCTCTGTAACCTTCAATAGCCCTATGATTTCTTATTTTTGATAATTTGTATAAAAGTCCTTCTTGAAATATTTCTACTCTTCCGTTTTCTCCCCAAAAATCAATATAAATATCTCTATAAAAATTAAAATCTATTGACTTAAAAAAAACACTCAAACCGCAATCAAATGTCAAAAGAAATTCAAGATTAAAATCATGTTTATTAAAAACTTTACTTTTACTACTTAGGTTAGTAAAACTTTGTACTGTTTTTACTTCTCCTAAAATTTTTCTTAAAAAATCAATTATATGTATTCCATTATTCCTAATACCACCACCATATATAACAAAAACAGACTGGATATTTCCTATTTTCTTTTTTAGTTGTTTTCGCTCAAATAATTTTGTTTTATCTGCTCTTCTAAAGAGATTAACTTGCGCTAAAATTTTATTTTTTTTGCAAAAGTTTGAAATTTTTTTAGATTCCACTACTGAGTTACTTACAGGTTTTTCAAATAAGATTGCTTTTTTTACTGAAAGGCTTTTTACTATATTATATCTATCTTCTGGACCCGTTGAAATTACTGCAACATCAAAAGTTTGATTTTTTAGTTTTTTTATTGAATTTAAAACTAGCGGAACTTTCCATTTTTGTTCAACTTTTTTAAGTTTTTTTTCGTCAATGTCAACAATAGCTGATAATTCAAAAAAAGGATGATTTTTTATTATTTCAGCATGATTTTGAAATTCAAAATACCTTGCCATTTTTTTATCATAACCTGACGCTATTTTACCAAAACCTATAATTACTGTTGTGAGTTTTTCTCTCATCTAACCGGTTTTTCTAAACATTTATTATTAATCCTTAATAAATCTTTGTTTACCATTAAATAATCTATGATTTCATTAGTGGTAAAATCTTCACCAAATGATGGAATTAAACCCTCATATATGTTTCTAACAAATCGCAAGTCTTCTATATAATCAACCTGAAACCTTAACTCTGGGAAATTTAATTTTTTGGGAGGTTTTAAAAAAATTATTTTAAAATCGCTCTGGTTTTCTAAAAAAAATAATCCCACGTGTTCTCTATATACACTGTCGTTACAAAATTTATATGAATTTGCTAATAATTCTCTTTTTAAAATTAAAAAATCCAATCCCTGGGGATAGGACCCAACATATCCACAATTAACGATATCGCAATTTTTTTTAAAATATTCATTAATACCAATATCAATTAACTTGAAATCTATCAAAGGACAGTCACCACAAATTTCTATAATCAAGTCAGATTTATTTTTAGTATTTGCAAAAATAACTCTTTCTAAAACATTATTTTCACTACCACGATAAACCTTTATTTTCATTTCCTTCGCCAAATCAATAATTCTTTCATCACACTTGTTAGTAGATGTTGCAATAATAATTTCATCTATTAGTTTTGATTTAGCAACTCTTTCTATAACTCTTTGCAATAAAGGTTTACCAAATATGGGTTTAAACATTTTTCCAGGTAATCTTGAAGAATTGTACCTGGCCTCAATGCAGGCAACTTTTTTCATTCCATAATTATTTTAATTTATATATGTTATTATAAACTAATAAGAAAGCTTCAATAAGCTTAGAAACTTTTGTTTCTGAAAACTCATAGGCACAAGGTTCAAAACATATAAATGAATTTTCATATAAGTCCTCGGCATTATGACATTTTTGTGAATTATAGTTATGATTATTCAATGAAAAAGGGAAGCCATTTGATCCCAAAGCAATTTTTTTCTCAAATAATGGAAGTTTGTATAGCGGTCTAACGTATGATGAAAAACATGGAAATCCCTGCATATTTAAAGCTTTAACAAATATATCTCTTTTTACTCCAAAATATTTTTCATCATACTTTATAGCCCAAATATAATAGACATGACTGCAATTTTTTCTTAAAACTGGAACTGTAATTCCTTTTAAATTTTTGAAAGCTTTGCTAAGTGACTCTGCTAACTTTACTCGCTTATCTACATGTTTGTCAATTTTGGATAATTGAACATTTGCTATTGCTGCACTTAATTCTGTCATTCTAAAATTAAATCCAACCAAATTAGTAATGTCCTTTACCTTTGCAGGACCCACTACGGCTTCCGCGTGATTCCTAATCATCTGCATCCTATTGGCTAACTCTGAGTTATTTGTAGTGCATATACCTCCTTCACCTGAATGGATGTGCTTATGATAATTTAGACTAAAAACACCAATATCACCAATAGTACCAGTTAATTTATTATTTTCACAAGCCAGTGGAGCCTGAGCATTATCTTCAATTAAAAAAATTTTATTATCTTTTGCAATCTTTTTTAGTTCATTGAGCCTCGCTGGATGTCCAAAAAGGTTAACAGCAATTATAGCTTTTGTTTTTTTTGTTATTTTTTGTTTTACAGAGTCTATATCAATACAAAAAGTGTCTTTTTCTATATCACAAAATACGGGAATGCCTCCATATATTATTGGTGCCATAGCAGTAGCAGACATGCTTGTTGCTGGAACAATTACTTCCTCGCCTGGTGAAAGCCCAATTGCTCCCATCGCACAATATAATCCTGAGGTATTTGAGTTTACTGATACTGAATATTTTACTTTGAATTTCTTTGACCAATTACGCTCTAACTTTATTATTTCTGGACCTCCAAGAAAACCATCTTCCCAGCTTCCATAAAACCCTGACAAACAGCCTGATTTCATGACCTTTACTACAGCGTCTATTTCTTTTTTTGATATTGATTTATATGGCTTTAGTTCTGAAATTGTTGGCTTCCCACCAAATAATGCTAAATTTTTCATTATTTACCTATTATTAAATCGTTTTATCCAAACACCGTTTTTCTTTTCCCACAACTCATTATTCCGATGCATATCTATTATATTAAATAATTCTTTTTTATTTATATTAAAGTATTTTAATACATCTTTTAAATAAGTTTTAGGAAATTCTGCATCGTATTTCTTTATTTTTTCTTTTGCATCTTTTTTGCTTAAATAATTTAATTGAATTAACCTAGATGCGTCTCTGTACGATCTTCCAAACCCAAACTTAATGTATTGCATATAATAATAAAGGTTATCAATTTTATCGTCTAAACTATCATAATTAGTAAAAGTTCCATCTGTTCTATTTTTTGGAGCAAGTTTAAAATTAATTTTTTGAGAAATCATCCTGTAATTTTCAAGAATATCCCATTTGAAAAAGTATGAAAAATAATATGCTTTGATCCTCTTTCTTAAAGATTTACTATCTGGATAAATATATGGTAATAAGTCTCTAATATTTATTTTCTCATCTTCCCAATTTCTTGGGTCATCTCCAATCTGGTGCTCCAAAACTTCACTTAAGTCCCTGGTTCTTTGGTGCTCCTTACTAATGACTTTACCTCCAAACTCTGATTCACCATGTTCAGCATAAAAAATTATGGGAATGTCAAACTTTTCAGCAACTAAAACTGGTGCCACATTAATTCCAGCATCCCAAGCAACTTTTGGATTTCCTCTTTCTATAAAAAATCTTTTAGATAAATATTTAGCTACAAATTGATTTGGGTTAAATAATATATGATCAAATCCTATATTTAACATTTCATTTCTATTATGAATTCCAATATCTGTAGGAATAAGCGGTGAAAAAGTAACCAAAAGTGGATTAAGTCCATATTCAAACTTTAATCTATAAGCAATTGCGCTTGAATCTTTTCCTCCACTCCATGGTACAACACAATCATAAAGGTTTTTTTTCTTTCTAGTTTTATCTATAATGCTTAAAAATTCTTTTTTTCTTGCATGCCAATCGATTTTTTTTTTTAATTCAGCATTCAAGCATCCATTACAAATTTTTTTTTTAAACACAATTCTGGGTCTTGTGGATGGCATTAAACATTTTTTACAAAAATTAATTTTATTTACATATGACATTATCTAATTAGTATCCCTCTCTTTTTTAAATAGTTCTTAGCATTTTTAATACTTCTTTCTGTAAAGTGGTAAATATTATTTGTTGACACTGCATCTGCCCCTCCGATCTTAATTCCTTCATAAAAATGATTCCAATTCCCACATCCACCTGCAATAACAATTGGTATTTTAACTTTTTTGGATACTTCCTTACAAATTTTTATATCATAACCACTCAGAGAGCCATCTTTATCTATACTATTAATTAATAATTCACCTGCTCCATTTTTTTCTATTTTCTTAATCCATTGAATTAGATTAAGATCAGTTTTTTTTTTACCGTTTTCTATATAAATTTTATATTGCTGTGAATGTAGTTTTATATCTATTGCTGCGACTAAGCATTGCGCTCCAAAAAAATTGGATATCTCTGATATCAGTTCTGGTGACTCAACTATTCCTGTACTAACAACAACTCTATCAGCTCCAGCGCTTAAAAATGACCTTGCATCATCTACTGATTTGATTCCACCTCCAACTGTAATTGGAACAAAGCAGTTTCTAGCAAAATTATTTATTACTTTAAGAAAATTTCTTTTGTCTTTTTTTTCTTTTGAAATATCTACAATCACTATCTCATCTACTGACCATGTATCAATAAAATTTGCTGTATATCTGTAATCAGGAACAAAGTTTTTTGTTCTAAATAAAACGCCATTATTAAAAGTTAGAAAGGTAATTATTCTTCTTCTTAGCAACTTACAAACTTAAAAAATTTTTTAATATTTCTAAACCATCTTTTTGACTTTTTTCAGGATGAAACTGCATTCCATAAATATTTTCTTTAATTATAATGGATGCGAATGTCTCTGAATGTCTACAAGAGGCTAAAATATTATTTTCGCTGGAAGTTTTTATTCCAAAACTGTGAGTGAAAAAAAAAAGACTTTTTTCATTTATATTCTTTAAAAGTGGGTTCTTTTTGTTTTTGCTTCTTAAAATAATATTGTTCCAACCTGTGTGCGGAACTCTGAAACCTTTTTTATTTTTTAATTTACTAACTTTTGCATCAATCCATCCAATACCCTTATTGTACCCGTGCTCATCACTTGATTTGCAAATTAATTGAGCTCCTAAACATATCCCAAGAAATTTTTTTTTTTTCTCAACAACTACTTCATTCAACTTTTCAATTATTTTAAGTGAATTTAAGTTTTTCATTGCATCTCCAAATGCTCCAACACCAGGAAGAATAATCTTTTTTATTCTCAAAAAGTCGTTTGAACTTTTAATCAATTTAACTTTATACCCATGATATTCCACAGCAGCACAAACGCAAGCTAAATTACTCATACCATAATCAATCACACCAATCATAATCAAAAATATCTATTATCAAAAATTCCCTTTTTTATTTTCTTTTTTTTTTTTTCAAAACTGTAATCATTAATTATTAGTGATCCATACCCACAAATTACTACTGGTTTTTTAATCCTTGTAAGGAATAATATTTTACCAGCTGTTCCTTTTAATTGATCTGAGAATTTTTCAACATTAAAAATTCTTAACTTGTCTTTTTCAAAAAAGGTATATGCGCCATTATACGGTCTAGACAATGCCCTTACAAAATTTAGTATTTCAGATGAACTCTTAGACCAATCAATTTTACCATCCTCATCTGCCCGTTGATGCCAATAAACACTTTTACTTGTACTTTGTTCAATTCCAATATAGCCTTTGAATATCCTATCAATTATTTTGTTTACATTTTTAGCGAACAACTCATTCGCCTTCTTATGTGCGTGAAATATATTTTGATTATCACTAAGCTTAAAAAAATAATTTGCGTATATGTTTCCTTCATCTATATTTTCATTCATCCTTAAAAAAGAAATACCTATTTTTTTTTCACCATTTAAAATCTGCCAATTTAAAGGTGAACCTCCTCTGTAGTGAGGCAAAGGTCCAGCATGTAAATTTAAAACCCCATATTTGGTGGAGTAAATTATTTTTTTTTTAAAAATTATTGGGAAACCCGCTACAATTAAAAGTTCTAATTTATTACTTTTAATTACTCGAAGTAGATCCTCTTGAAAATCTTTTTTTAAAAAATATACTGGAATATTAAGCTTTATAATTTCAGAGAGATAATTTTTTTGCAATGATTTTAAACAAAATATTATTTTAATTTTTCTTTCTTTATTGACAGAACGTGAGACGTTCACACCTCTTTCTCCATTTATAAAAATTCCAATATTCATTTATCATCCAAACTGATCAATAAAACTTTTACAAGATAAGAAAGAAAAGATAAATTTACTATCAACATTTTCTAATTCATTTTTAAGAATTTTTTTTTCAATTTTTTTATAATCAACAATATTAAAAATCTTTGAGCTCGAATCTAAAATAAAATCAAAGTTTTTTTTTGATTTAAAATTAATCAAATTATCAATAGAACTATTGAATCCCTTTTTTTTTCTATCTAGTCTTACATCATCAACCAGAATTCCTTTCATAGACTCTCTTAAAACATACTTATTATAACCATTTTTTATATAATAGTGAGAAGGTAATGATAGTGCTAAGTCAAAAATATTAGTATCTAAAAAAGGACTCCTATTTTCTATTGAATGCATCATAGAATTTTGATCATCCTCATGCAATATTACAGGTGTGATCTCATAAAATAATTCATTTAACATTCGATTTTTTAATTTGTTTGACGTAAATTTTTTTTCAGAAAAAAGGTCTAAATTTTTATTTATTAAAGTTGATTTTTGTGAATTTGAAACATCATAAATATGATCAATTTTTTTGTCAGAAAAAAATGATTCGTATTCTTTTAATTTTGGATTTCTTATAAATTTAAAAATATGTTTCTTCCAGTTCTGAAAATTATCTTGAAAAAATTCAGTATTTTTGATTTCTTTTAACTGATACAAATAATGATCGTAATAACCTGTAAATAATTCATCAGCACCGGTTCCTGAAATTATAACTTTATAACCCTGTTTTGATGCTCTTTCTGAAATAATAGAGTGTATTAAATATGAAATTGTTGAAACAGGGCTATCGTGATTTAAAACTAAATTATCGAGTCTTTCTAAAATGTTTTTTTTTTTTAAGCCTATAAATTCACTATCGCATTCTAGGTCTCCTATTACTTTTTCTATATTTTTTTTTTCATCGTATCTTGGATCTT
>MDSZ01236666.1_pt1 | contig 10876 bp, 8 predicted proteins | sample 811201 | NCBI WGS metagenome assembly MDSZ01 (sample SAMN05326647, study PRJNA326480) | marine metagenome | isolation source: seawater | place: Indian Ocean: North | collected 2010 | reverse complement strand
TTAACCCTGAAAATATTCCGCGCTTTAAGGATGTGGCTAAATTTCTGGAGGAAGACCTGGAGCGTCAATAAGTGGACTAACTTCGCGTTGGCTTAATCGTTTTTCGCAGATTAGTTATTTTTCCCAATGTCCAGCCTAGACCGCTTGAATTCTGCTCAAAGAATAGCAGCTCAGGAAATTGATGGGCCGGTTCTCATTCTCGCTGGTGCGGGGACAGGTAAAACCAATACCATTACTTGCAGGATGGGGTTCATGGTTGAGCGAGGCATTTCGCCGGATAACATACTCGCGGTAACTTTCACAAACAAAGCGGCTCGTGAAATGCAACAAAGGGTTGCCGGTTTCATTTCTTCAAAGGATACCTCAGATGAAGGAAAAGCATTAAAGCCAACTGTTTGTACCTTTCATTCTTTATGTGTGCGTGTTCTCAGGCGTCACATTGAAAAGCTTGGATACAAGCGTAACTTCGTTATTTACAATGAAAGTGAGCAGCTCGGTGTAGTAAAAAAAATACTTAGTGCGATTTCTGGAAAAGATGTAAAGGCCGATCCGCGGGAGCTGCATAGTTTGCTGAGCCGGCTTAAGAGTGCGGGCTCCGAGGGGGTAGGGAAAGTGTTCGGAAGTGAAGAAGCTGTAGCGATGGCGGATCATATACGCGGACGTTATGATAGCGCGCTCAAGGCGGCTAATGCGGTAGATTTTGATGATCTATTGGTTTTGACGCTTAAGTTGTTTAGGGAGCATCCTGACTCATTAGAAGAATGTCGTGCTCGTTTTCAATATATTACTGTTGATGAATACCAGGATACTAACGCGTCACAGTATGAGTTAATGTATTTGCTGGGAAAAGAGCATCGTAACGTTTGTGTAGTGGGTGATGATGATCAAAGCATTTACGGCTGGCGTGGAGCTGAAATCTCTAATATTCTTGATCTGGAAAAAGATTTTCCAGAGGTGCAGATTATTCGGCTTGAGCAGAATTACCGGTCTACCGGTACGATTTTAGATGCGGCTAATGCAGTGATTAAAAATAATCCGAGGCGCCGCCCCAAGGAACTTTGGTCGGCAAGAGGAAGAGGAGAGTTAATCGGCGTTCAAGCTTTTGAGGATGAAGAGCAGGAGGCTGAAGCGATAGTTGGTGAAATTGAGTTTAATCGTTTAAATAAGCGTATCCCATGGAAAGAGCATGCCGTTTTATTTCGCACTAATATTCAGGCTCGACCTTTGGAAACGGCGTTTCGCAAGTCCCAGATTCGCTACAATTTAATTGGAGGTCAGAGTTTTTTTGACCGGCGGGAAATTCGGGATTTTCTCGCATATATAAAAACTATGGTAAACCCAAACGACGACGCGAGCTTGCTTCGGATCGCAAATATGCCTGCGAGGGGGTTAAGCGATGTTACCATGGAACGTTTGCTGGGGGCTAGTCAGGAGAGGGGCTCTTCAGTCTGGCAAGCTATGAAAAATGATTTGGTAGTCCATGAATTACAGCCACGAACTCGCAGGTCCGTTGAATCTTTTGTGGGTTTAATAGAATCATTCCGGGAACTTCTGAGTGATAAACAGCTGCAGTTGGTAGATTGGGCTGATAAGCTAATGGATCAAATCAACTATGAAGCCGAACTAAAAAAGGGTGAAAAGAATCCAGAAAATGCTGAGAACCGCATCCGTAATTTACGGGAACTCATCCACACCATGGATGACCGGGGTGAGTTGCTATCACCAGCCGACCGTTTGGTTAAGTTTCTTGATGATATTACTCTGGATTCAGAGCTGGAGGAGGAACGGGAAGAAAAGGCTGATGCGGTAACACTGATTACTACGCACAGCTGTAAAGGTTTGGAATATCCTCATGTCTTTCTTGTAGGGGTTGAGGAAGGATTGCTGCCTCATTCGCGTTCTATTCTCGAGGGAACGCTTGATGAGGAGCGACGTTTATTTTACGTAGCTATTACCCGGGCCATGGAGACCCTTTCCATTACTCATTGTTTGAGTCGTCATAAATACGGGCAACTCGTTCCTTGTCAGCCATCCAGTTTTCTTAAGGAGGTGCCCGAAGAATTGTGCGAGGAAATGATTGATAGTGAGCCAGTGAGTGTCAACGAAGGGAAGGGAATGTTTGATGCCATGCGGTCTATGCTTGATGAATGAAAAGGCCGGCACTGTGGCGCCGGCCTCTTCCAGAATATTTACAAGGTTTAGCGCTATCCTTTGATATCGTAGACAAACAGATTGTCCTGGTCGCGTAAATATAACCTGCCATCTAACACAACGGGGTGGGCCCAAGCCTTTGCGCGGCTACGCTCCGGTTGGTTAAAGCGACTGATTTCTTCATAACGCTCTGGGTCCAGTTTTATCAGGGAGATCGGGCCTTTCTCAGTTCGTAGTATAATCTTGTTGCCGACAACTATAATTGCCCCTTTTCCCGCGCTTCGTTCGTTCCACATTACTTTTCCATCGGCTAATCGGAGGCAAGAAAGTTGTCCTCCGTTTGATCCGTAGACGTAATCTCCAACCCGAATTGCTCCTCCGTGATGGTTGGCCATTCCGGCACTACCAACGTGTTTGTAAATCTCTTTTGCTTCAAATTTCCCATTCTTGTATTCCACATTGAAACCGTTGCATCCAACTCCATAAGCGCTGGTCACAAACAGTGTGCCCTTATCGTAGATGGGGGTAGAAATGACAGCGGTCTTACCCGATCGGTTTGCTTTCCATAATAACTTTCCGTTAATTGCATTGATGCCCGCAACGCTTTTGCCGGTAAGCTGGATATACTGTTTGATGTTTCCGATTTCCCGAATGATGATTGAAGAATAGCCCGCTGAATCGGTGAAGTCTGAGCAGCGCCACACTTGTTTTCCTGTTTTAGTATCCAAAGCAAGTACCGCACCCTTGGGGCCGCCTGGTGTAACGATTACTTTTCCATCATCAACCAATGGTGATTCACTCCAGCGCCAGCCGCTCATCATTCGACCTTCATAGCTATTTTGAATATCTGCCCGCCATATCTCCTTGCCCGATGTGCTTACACAAACCAGATCCCCCTGCTGACCAAGTGCGTACACATGGTTATTAGCAACGGTAGGGGTGGAGCGGGGACCTGGGTAGCCGCGGTGTCCTTTTGGTTCGCCGACACGGCTTTTCCATTTGTGGTTACCCTTCAAGTCCAGAGCGAAGAGATAGCAGGCGTCATCCAAATCTCCCAGTGTGTATAGGGTGTCACCGCTGATAACCACACTTGAGAAGCCGATTCCAACTCCGGTGGCTTTGTATATGAGTTTTGGGCCATCTTTTGGCCATTGATTTGCCAATCCTTTTTCAGGGTTTACGCCATCCCGGTTTGGGCCCCGCCATTGCGCCCAGTCAGCGGCCATAGAATTGAGGGTAAAGGCAAAGAGAAGAGTGATAATAATGTTAAGCATAGTGTATCTTTGGTTTAGTTAAATCTTATTTGGCACTGATATTATAACAATAAACATGTTCTTGATCACGTAAGTAGAGTTTTCCATTTGCTACAACCGGGTGGGTCCAGATTTTGCCGCGTCGGCTACGGATTTTTGACTGTGGATCCAACCGGAATTTGCCATGTTGTTTCCATCCGTGAGGGCTTGCGGTTGCAAGTGCTACATCGCCGCGGCCTTCATCCACGCAATACATCATGCCCTCAGCAATAGTGAGGCAGCCTTTTCCCAATGCTCTTTTTTCGCTCCATACTTCCTTGCCGGTTTTGAATTCCTGACAAACCCATCCATTGCCATCGCTGTATCCATAGAGATGGTCTCCATAAAGAATAACGCCTCCATGGTGGTTTTTCATCACCTTGTTAATCCACAAGTCACTTACTTGGTTTGATGGGCCGATATTTACTAGCTTACATCCAACGCTATAGCCGCTTGCAATGTATACTTTTCCTTCGTTGAAAACCGGAGTGGGTATCACAGCTGTGCGCCCGGGCCAGCTTGATTTCCAGAGTGTCTTTCCTGTTTTGGAGTCCAAACCTATAAGTGATTTCATTGTGAGTTGAATGTATTGGTGTGCTCCGTTGTGATCTATTGGGATAATGGAGGAATACTGAGCTCCGTCAGTAAATTGCTTGCTTTGCCAGATTATTTTTCCAGTTTTCTTATTAAAGGCAACGATAGCGCCTTGGTTTCCGCCGGGGGTACAAAGGGCAAAGTCACCATCAATCAAAACGCTTTCAGAATATCCCCAATAGGGTTTTTTCCCTCCCAACTCGCTCATGCTCGCTTGCCAGATTATTTTTCCATTTAGGTCGGTGCAAATAAGGTTTCCCTGCCCGCCCATTGCATAAATGTTTTGGCCATCTACGGTAGGTGTACCACGCGGGCCACCTCCCCAGCCATTTTGGAGTTCATTGCCGATTTTAGCAGTCCACTCTTCGGCGCCTGTATTGGCATCTAAGCAAATGAGTTGTTCAGTGCGATTACGTGAACCCATGGTATAAAGTTTACCTTTAACGATCGCAAAACTTGAGTAGCCCAAACCCATTTTGCTGTTTATCCATAAACGGTTGGGGCCGCTTTCAGGCCATTTTTTAAGCAGTTGTTTTTCGGCACTAATACCAGTGCGGTCTGGTCCGCGCCACTGGGGCCAATCGAGTGCGAAAGAGGATTGGATGCATAAAGCCAAGATTACCAGAGTGAGTGTGATTCGCATGGTTTATTGGATACGGCGAAGAGCAGGTAGATTCAATGAAAATGCGTTAGAAAAATGGCGTTGATATGGGGGTAATACGAATTTCCATGAATGTATGAGTTTTAAGATGAATAAAGCATTTTAAAAAAGCTCATTTTTTGAGAGTGTTTTGGGGCATGAGGAGATTGCCTTTGGCGTTTTTATTTTTGTTTAACGGGATTTTGCTCTATGGGCAGGATCTCTTTAAAAGTAATGAAGATGATTTTGAGGCTAAAACAAAAGTAAGCCTTTTGGTCGAAGCTTCATCCGTAAAGCCTGGTGCAACGGTAAATGTGGGATTGTATCAAAAGATACCTGATGGATGGCATACCTATTGGAAGAATCCGGGGGAAACAGGCGAAGCAACAAAAATAAAATGGACTCTTCCTGATGGGATTGAGGTTGGGGAGACCCAATGGCCGGTTCCTGAAAAAATTGAGTCATTTGAACAGATCACTTATGCATATCACCATGAGGTTCTCCTCATAATTCCCCTGCAGTTGGCAAAGGACATAAAGCCTGGCGAGTATGATCTGAAAGGTGTTGTGACATGGCTGGAATGCGAGGAAACCTGTTTGCCCGGGGAAACGGAAGTTACCGCAAAACTGCTAGTGCGAGATGAGCAGAAGATGGGAGAGTCGGCTGGTATGTTTTCAAAATGGCGTAAACTTTTACCCGACAGCAAGGCGATGACCGAAATGACGGCAAAGTGGGTGGGGCCGGCGGATGATAAAGGAATTCGGCAAGTGCAGATGGAAGTGCCGCTGGAAGGCGGGAAAATAGAATTTCTTCCTTTTGTTAATGAAGGCTTGAAATGGAGTATAGGTCATAAATCAACAAATGAATCGGGTGAAGGCTTAACGTTGATAAAGAAATTCATCAAGAGTGAAACTGGCAATTGGCCTGAATCAATTCCCGGCGTTGTCCGTGTGGAAAAGGACGGCAAAGTTAAGGGATATAAGACTGCTTTTGTGTTTGATGATATTAAGAAAGAGTCAAAAGCACCTGTCAAAGGCGTTGAATCAAAATCAATATGGCTAATTCTAGGAGGGGCTTTCTTTGGGGGGGTAATCCTCAATATCATGCCCTGTGTGCTTCCGGTGATTTCCTTGAAGATACTCGGCTTTGTCCAGCAAAGTCAGGAAACGCCCGAGCGTGTTCGCAAACTAGGTTTAACGTATGGCCTCGGCGTTTTATTTTCTTTTCTGGTTTTGGCGGGAATGATGATTGCGGTGAAAAAATCCACTGGAATGGCTTCTTGGGGAATGCAAATGCAAAATCCTTATTTCAACCTCGCGCTGCTACTGGTAGTGACACTGGTGGCGCTGAATTTATTTGGTATCTTTGAGGTCAATCTCGGCGGTGAGGCAATGGGTAAGGCAAATGCGATGGCCAATCGTGAAGGTTACATGGGTGCCTTCTTTAACGGATTATTGGCGACGGCTTTGGCTACCCCTTGCACTGCACCGTTTCTTGCTCCGGCAATGGGGGTTGCTCTTACTCAAGGTAGCGGAGTTATTATTGCCTCCATGTCAGCAGTTGCGGCAGGACTGGCATTTCCATTTATTCTGCTAACCTTTCAACCAGGTTGGTTGGGTATTTTGCCTAAACCTGGCAATTGGATGGTTCAGTTTAAGCAGATCATGGGTTTCCCTATGTTGGCGGCGGCTATTTGGATTTTATCCTTTACTGGACCCATGTTTGGTAAGAGCGGGGTGATGTGGTTAGGAGTATTGCTATGCGTTGTGGCTTTAGCAGCTTGGGTGTTTGGTGAGTTTATGCAGCGTGCAGTTTCCAAGAGTTCTGCCCCCCTAGCAATATGTATTTTTATTCTGGCTGCCGGCTATGTAACGGCCTTGGAATGGGGGTTAGACTGGCGGCACCCTGAGAACCGGAATATGGCTAATGGTAAAATCGAAGTAAAAGCTGCAGGAGTACAATGGAAAAAATGGAGTCCGGAGGCTGTTGCAGCTGCGCGGTCCAAAGGACATCCTGTGCTCATTGATTTTACTGCTGACTGGTGCGTGACATGTAAGTACACAAAAAACCGAGCACTGGAGGTGAGACCGGTTATTCAAAAGCTAAAAGAGATTGGCGCTGTTGCATTTCTTGCTGATTGGACCAATAAGGATCCGGTTATGACTGAGGCTTTGCATCGGTATAAGCGTGGGGCTGTGCCGCTCGTATTAGTGTACCCGCCGAAAGGCGAAGCAATTGTGTTACCCCCCGTGATGAGTGGCCCCGAAAAGGTCTTGGAAGCTTTGGGTAAAGCTGTTACGCATTGACATATAATTGATGGCCGTTGGAAAATTTATGAAATACTTAAAAACCTTCTTTGTTTCAGTTCTTCTGTGTATGTCCATGAGTTGCAGGACGATTGGCCCAGGGTCCTTACAGCAAACACATCCGCAGTATAATCACGCCATATCTAAGAGCTTGGATGAGCAGTTTCTATTAAACTTGGTACGCTTAAAATATCGGGACAACCCGTTTTTTCTTGAGGTCTCCAGTGTTACGACACAGCAATCAGTACAGGGAGATCTTAGTGCGAGCGTAAAATTCTCAGGAGCGGGTGATTCGCTGACCCCGTCGGCAGGTTTCACATACAAGGAGACTCCGACAATATCTTATTCTCCCCTAAGAGGAGATCAATTTTTGAAACAAATCCTTTCACCTGTCCCCTTAGAAGCCGTTTTAATTTTAACCCAAAGTGGTTGGAGTGTGGAGAGGGTGGTGAAGGTGTGCGTGGAGCGAGCGAATGGCCTCGATAATGCAAGTAATGCTTCGGGTCCTACGCCTTCCCGGGAGCCTCGTTATGAAAGGTTTAAAGAGATGGCTGAAATATTGCGTGAGTTACAGGTGGCCGACGCATTGGAGTTAGGGGCGGCAGTAGCAGTGGGCGGTGAGGGTGACGCGGTAAAAGTTAGCGGCGATTTAGTGTTACGACTAAAGCCTCAGGCTGAACTCCAGTCACGCATTTTGCGGTTACAAGAACTGCTTGGGGTGAAGTTTGTGGATAATGAACTCCGGCTTACTAATAATTTTTTGAATCGGCCCGAAAATGGTTTGGCTGTGCGGACTAGATCAATGATGGGGATTTTCTTTTATCTTTCACATAATTCAGAAGTCCCATTAGCCCATAGGGAGACTGGGTTGGTCACGCAGACTAAATCCAAAGATGGTGAATTGTTTGAATGGACTAAAGTGACTGGTGATTTGTTTCGGGTACGTTCATCAGCTTCCAAACCAGTCAGTTCATTTGTGGCGGTTCCATATCGTGGGAATTGGTTTTACATAGCCGATAATGACCTTGAGAGTAAAAGTACTTTTATGCTCTTAACGCAGCTTTTCAACCTTCAAGCTGGGCAAATCAAGACGGTAGCTCCTGCTTTGACTATTGGTGTGGGTGGATAAGTTCTTGAAGGCTAGAATTTCTTTGGCTAATTTCGCAAAAAATTATGAGCGAAAATAAAAAACCATTGGTAGGGGTTATTATGGGTAGTCACTCGGACTGGTCGGTAATGGAGAACTGTGCAAAACAATTAAAAGATCTGGGTATACCTTACGAAGCTAAGGTGATTTCTGCCCATCGCACCCCTGAGCTGTTGCACCGATGGGTTAATTCATCCACAGAAAATGGAATGGAAGTAATTATAGCTGCAGCAGGAGGGGCAGCGCATTTGGCGGGTGTAACCGCAGCAATAACGTCTGTGCCTGTTTTGGGTGTTCCCATGAAAGCGTGGAGCACCGAGGGTCTTGACTCCTTGCTGTCTATGGTTCAAATGCCCGGAGGGGTTCCTGTAGGGACATTAGCTGTCGGGAAGCCGGGGGCAAAAAATGCGGCTTTGTTGGCGGCTGCTATTTTGGGTAATAAATATCCCGAATACAAAAAAGCTTACGAGGATTTTCGGTCACAGCAGACATCTGATGGCGAAGCAAAGCAGGATTTGCCCGAGGTCTGATTGTTTCTGATTTTTTTCATATTTTTTTCTGGTGAGGGCATCGTCTGAAGGCTAGGAAAGGGGAAGATCAAACGCCATAGAAAGGCATAACATCTTACGTCTGTGAAAATATTCTCGGGTAGATCGAATCGTGCGTTGGCTGAGTCCATTTGTAAATCGATCGATGTTCCTTTGGGTAAAGTTATGCTGCGCGACTTTCCCAATGGCGAAACGTTTGCAAGGATTGAAGAAAACGTTCGTGGGGAGGACACCTTTGTTGTTCAGAGTACTTGCCCGCCGGTGAATCAAAACATAATGGAGCTTTTCATTATGATTGATGCTCTGCGTCGTGCCAGCGCTAGTCGGATAACCGCGGTTTTGCCTTTTTATGGTTACGCTCGCCAGGACCGTAAGGATCAACCACGGGTTCCAATTAGTGCAAAATTAATGGCAAACCTGCTGGTTTCTGCGGGAGCTAATCGTATCTTAACGGTGGATTTGCATGCACAACAGATTCAGGGGTTTTTCGACATCCCTGTTGATCATTTATATGCGGCTCCAGTTCTTTTCGAATATCTTAAAAAGATGGATCTTGGAGATCAGGTAGCGGTAGTGAGTCCTGATGTTGGGGGTATCAAGATGGCTCACGCTTATTCCCAGCTACTGCATGCTGATTTGGCTATCGTAGCAAAACGTCGAATGAGTGATACAGAGGTTGAAACCGTATCAGTAATAGGAAAGGTCCGCGATAAGACGGTGGTAATGGTTGACGATATGACGGAAACCGCTGGGACATTAGTTTCCGCAGCCAAAATATTACGTCGACGAGGGGCTAAGCGGATTATAGCTGTAGTTTCTCACGCTGGATTGAACGATTTAGGTATCAAAAGATTGCGAAAATCAAATATTGACGAACTAATTACGACTGATACTGTTCCCCGCCCTTCAATCGAAGGCCTTAGGCTTACTACTTGTTCGGTGGCTGGTTTATTGGGTGAGGCGATTAAGCGGATTCATACGAATTCGTCAGTTACGTCGCTCTTCGAGTTTGATGGAATACGGATCGGATAATGAACGCAATTGAATTAGAGGTTCAGTCACGCGAGGTAAGAAAACGAAATCGCGCTAAAGCTTTGCGCTCTTCTGGAAGGGTGCCGGGTGTTGTTTACGGCGGTTCAGATAATCAGCTCGTTGAAGTGGAGCACAAGGTGTTTGAACGAATAATGCAGGCAGCTTCCTCGGATACCGTGTTGCTTGATTTAAAGTTTGGAAAAGATAAGCGTTTGGCGTTGGTGCAGGAGGTTCAGCACCACCCGGTTAGTCGGGAGCCGCTACATATTGACTTTCGTGAGGTAAAGCCGGATCAAAAAGTAATCGTTACTTTACCAACGGTTCCGGTAGGTGAAGCGGTGGGAGTTAAAACGGGCGGCGGCAACTTGGAGCATGTGCTTCGGTATGTAAAAGTTAAAGGAACTCCTACATCTTTGCCTGAGGTTATTGAAACCGATATTGCTAAATTGGACATAGGGCAAACTCTCTTGGTGCGGGACATGGTTGTCCCTGAAGGTGTTGAAATTCTCGCTGATCCCAGTAATGCTGTATTTTCGGTTACTCGACCTCGTGTCGTTGCTGTCTCGGTAGAGGATCAAGCTCTGGCTGAAGGTGCTTCTGAGGACGGGGTATCTTCAGATAAGGCTAAGGACGAGTCTTCAGGTGGCGAGGGAGACAAATAAATTAAGAAGGATGGGCCATGGCATCGGCTCATCTAATTGTTGGCCTTGGGAACCCTGGCGCCAAGTATGATGGAACTCGGCATAATGTTGGGTATCTGGTCGTGCGAAGAGTTGCGGATAAATGGGGTGCAGGTTGGAAGGAAGAGAAGAAGTTTAAGGCTCTTATGAGTCAGGTGACTATAGATGAACGAAGGGTTCATCTATGCCAGCCACAGACATTTATGAACCGAAGTGGTGAATCGGTCGCATTGCTTTGTGATTATTACAGAATTCCGATCGAAAATGTCTTGGTTATTGTTGACGATGTAGAATTGGTCTTTGGGCAGTTACGCTTGCGGGCTTATGGGAGTTCTGGAGGCCATAATGGTTTAGGTTCGATTGAGCAGCATCTTGCTACATCTGAGTATTTGAGATTGAGAGTAGGTGTTGGAAGGCCGGCCAATGATGTTGGTTTGACGGGCCATGTTTTGGGGAAGTTTACCCCAAAAGAATTACCAAAGATGG
>MDSZ01209431.1_pt1 | contig 10876 bp, 10 predicted proteins | sample 811201 | NCBI WGS metagenome assembly MDSZ01 (sample SAMN05326647, study PRJNA326480) | marine metagenome | isolation source: seawater | place: Indian Ocean: North | collected 2010 | reverse complement strand
TAAAATTGATAAATTTGTTTCACCAAATGCATCTTGGTGAACAGATAATCCTTTATCACCTACGAGTGATTTTCTATAAACAATTTGCCAGATTTTATAATTTTTACCTAAAACTCCTTCTAAAATCTTTTTAATATTTTGATCAGATATAACTTTATTAAGAAGTTCTGCAAGTTTGTGGTGATGCTCTGGAACGCGTGAAAATCCACATGTACCTCTAGTATTATATAAAAAGTCTTTATTTTTAACTCCATTTTCATAATCAACTAATAATTTAGAATATATTTCATTACATAAAGTAGAAAGTTCATTAATTTCTTCATTATTTAAAACTGCTTGTCCTGCATTTACGTAACCTTCTTCTTTAAATTTAGGAATGATATTTTCTAATTTCATTTAATTTTAATTGTTTCTGAATTTTCTATTTCAAAGTCTTCATGGGTTATAATTAAAATACTTAAAGATTTACTGAGTTTTGAAATAATTTTAAGAACCATTTCTTTATTTTTTTTATCTAAACCTGCAGTAATTTCATCAAAAATCAAGATATTAGCTCCCATCAATAATATCTTAGCTATTCCTAATCTTCTTTTTTGCCCTCCTGATAGATTTTTTCCTGCTTCCAAATGTTCAATATCAAGACCCCCCATTTTTTTTACAAATTCAAAAGCATCAACTTGTTTTAATACTTTAAAAATCTTTTCATTAGAAATTTTTTTACCTGAACATAAATTTTCTCTTAAAGTGCCTTGAAATAAATACATATCTTGAGTAACATAACCTATTTTACAATAAAATTCCCTTGAAGAATATAAATCGTTCTTTCTATCAATATAAAAAATGTCTCCTTCAGATGGATATATAAGACCAGAGACTAAATTTGCGATAGTTGTTTTACCCGTTCCAGATCTACCTTTAAGAATTATAGGTTTTTTAGGTTTCATTACAAAATTGAAATTTTTTAATAATTTCGTATTTTTATATCCAAATTTAACATTATGAAATTTCAAACCTAATATTTTATTTTTAATCTGTTTTCTTTTTTTTCTGTTTGGCATATCAAAAGTTGAAAGTACTGGATATACACTACCTGATAACCTAGTAAGGTTGCCAATCATTGAAACAACAGAATTGATATGTCCAGCAAATTTTAATCCTAGTACGCCAATACTAGCTACCAAACCTAAACTAGGTATTGTTTCAAAACTATAAAATATAGTCCAAACTGTTAAAGCAATTAAAATGATTATAGTTACAAGATAATTAAATGAACCAATTACTGATTGACATAAACCAATTAAAATTTCATATTTAAAAATTTTAGGCATTTGACTCATACCTTTAATAAAGTGATAATTAAACAAGTTATCAGTATGTATTTGAAGCAAACCATTATAACGATCTGAAATATTTGCAGATGATAGATTTCTCAAAGATGCGTGTTGTTTTGAGAAATTAGCGAGCAATCTAAATATAATTATAATAAAAAATATAACAGGAAAAACTATAAAAAATAAAGAAATAGTAATACTAAAACTAGTTATCAAAGCTAGTAATCCCATTATAAAGGCACTAATTAAATAATAAATCGTAGTAATTGAAGAATTAAGATATTTTGCACATGTCATACTTTCAAGGGTTGTAGTTCCTATAGCATTACCAATTCTGATTGAATTTAAATAAGACCAATCAGTATAAAGATATTTAAAAAAAACACTTTTTTGAATTTTCTCTCTAAGAACTGAGTAAAATAAGTTATCTGCAAAATAAATTATAATTCTTAAAAAAAGTACAATAAAAAATAGTATTAATAAAAAGATTATTAGTGATTTACCACTATCAGGATATACAAAAAAACTCAAAATTGATTTTATTATTGCAGGTAAATGGATATGTTCATTTAAGGAAAAACCATTAGTAAAAATTCCCACCAATAGCATCATAGAAATTCCATCTATCAAAGAAAAAAAGATAGTTATAAGATAATAAGGAGCTAGAAAATAAAAAATTTTAATTTTACTTATATCTATTATTCTAATAAGTTTTAAAATTAGTATAGGATGTAATAAGAATTTATTAATCATTTGATTTATAAATGCTTTTTAAATTTTTTTTCCATATATTTTTCCAGTTTTCAGAGGTACGCGCATATTTTGCACAAAAGTTACTTATTGCTTTGATTCTATTTTCATTCTCCATCCATATTTGTGGATTGTTTTGATATTTTTTTATTTCATTTACAAAAGTGAAATGATTATTATGTAAAACACCAAATTTTTCTAAATCAAGAATTAATTTTTTTGCAGCTTTTGACTCATTAGAGTATATTCTTTTCCATAAAATTATCGTGGGTATTTTTGCAACTAAACAATCTAATGTACCGGTACCTATTTGATCCCATAAAACTAAATTATAGTTTTTCAACAAATTATAACTAAGTCCTTTTTGATGAATATTTATGAAATTAATCATTCCATTTCCTTTTTTGATAATTTTTTCGTAAAAATCATATCTTAAATCAATAGAATGTTGATTATATTTCTTTATATCTATTTTGATTTTATTTTGAATTAGTAATTCAAATGTATTTTCTAAATTTTGTAAGATTTCATCGTTAAAATCAATTCTAGCTTGACATAAAGTAGAGGCATGAGGAAATCTGTGAAATACATTCAAAAAAAATAATATATTTTTATTATTATTTACCATAGGTTTTTTTTTATTAATTAACCAGTTCTGAGTTTTTAGCTCTGATAATCTTGGTGAAACAGTTGGTATTAAAATATTAGACTTTGGTAACTCTTTATCCCATTCTGACCATCCATAAGTTAAGAAAATATCATAGTGACTATATTCAAATTCTGCATGTAAAGAATTACTTGCTACATAACCATAATGACCTCCATGTTGAAATCCAATTATTTTACCATTATTTTGTTTTGTTATAGCTGCATAAAATAGATCTTTGTCTCTAACAGCATCTGTACCCACAATATGAGGTAATTTGTTACAATTTCTTAACAGTGATGCTTGTTTTAAATTTAAATTTAAACCTTCTAAAAAATATTCAGGAAAAAAGTTTGTTAAAAAATTTGTATAAGAAGCAGATACTTTTAAATAATCTTGATCTGCAAATTTATTACTAGTGGCATTCGTAATTAATTTATAAAAAGATTTAGAAAAATTTGTTTGTAAGAAATTATTTAATTCATTTCTTAAATTTTCATTTCGATTACATTCAACCCAATCAAAAATTTTTTGTCTTTCGAAAAGACCAAATGGAAAATAAAATCCTTTTAAAGTAAAATACGTATCATCAGTTGAAAAACCTAGGCTTGAAAATTTGGAAAAGAAAGATTTGTTGAAAAGTAATAATCTTCTCAATAATTTAGTTTTGTAAAATTTTAAAAGATCGAAAAAGCCTTCTTTTCTTGGAGGCCAGAATAAAGTATTAACAAAATCACTACCATGAGCACTTTCAGTATTGTAAAAGGGATAATCTTTTTTATGAATTATTTTTTTTGCCTCTATGCCTAGTGCCTTGGAAATAAAAAGGCAAATAGAATGATTTAATTCCCAATTATAGGTTAGTAATGAATTAATTTGATCAAGACTTTTGAATTTATAAACTATGTCAATATCTACTATTTTTAAATTATTTCTCTTTTTATCTAATAAATGAAGTACACGTATTGACCTATCTAAATAAACATTTGTAAGTAAGACTAATGCAGGTCTAAGTAAAACTGAAATATTTTGTGAAGAATTTAAAACGTTTTTATTATAAAATAATAATAAATATTTTAAATTATCATTATAAAATTTCGATAATATTTCACCTCTTTTTTTTAAACTATTATAGTCTGATCTGTATGCGCCATCTTTTAACTTTTCTGGGAAAACAGATACAAACTTAATAGAGTCTTTTATTTTTTTGGATAAAAAGTTAGTATCTGCAATAATATACTCTGTGAGTTTTTGATTCATTGATTTTTTTTAAGAAATTTATCTAATAATTTTACAGAATGACTGTAGGCTATTTCTTGTGCTTCTAATGTCATTCCTCCTATATGAGGAGTAATTATTACTTGATTAGATTTTTTAGAATATTTTAGTAATTTGCTACTTTTTCTATTTCGTATCTCATCATATAGTACATCAGTACCAACTTTAGCTTTGGGGTTTAATTTAAGAAAGTTAACTAAATCATTTTCATCAATTATTTCTCCCCGAGATGTATTAATTAAAATTACATTTTTCTTCATTTTTTTTAATAGATTTTTATTAATAAATTTTTCAGTTTCTTTTGCTGCATGAATATGAATAGAAATAACATCAGAAATTTTTAAAAGATCATTAATTTTTTTTAATTGAGTGATCTTTTTATTTTTAATTTTCTTATAAGGATCATACACAAATACTGCAGCACCTAATGCTAGGCAATATTTTGTAAAAATTGACCCTAATCTTCCATAGCCAATAACTCCTATGTTTAAAAAATTAATCTGATTGCCTATAAATTTTGTATAATCCCATTTCCCTTTAATTACAGATTTATTTGCAGGTAATATGTTTCTTATACTTGCCAAAGTAAGTGTTAGAGCTAATTCAGCTGTTGAGCTAATTTTTTTAATAATTTTTAATTCGTTTGTTAAAGACAAAATCTTTATTTTATTTTTAAAAGCATATTCTTTATCAATATGGTTTGTTCCAGTTGAAGCAGTAGATATTACTCTCAATTTTTTAGCTTTTTTCAACAAATTCTCTCCCAGATAAATTTTCGATTTATTTGGATTAGTGAATATTACATGAAACTTATCAATAATTTTTATTAAGTCTTTTTGATTTGGGTCACTTAAATATTTTACAGTGCCTAACTTTTCTAAATTTAAGGATATATTTTTAATATGTTTTATTGGAGTAATAACTAGAATTTTAATTTTTTCTGTCATACATATTTAAAACTTTTTTAGAGGCATATAAGAAAATCGACTCCATATATTGGAATGAACTTCCACCGACATGTGGTGTAATAATTATATTGTTATTTTTAATAGCAAATTTAGCTAATTTTGATTTACTTACTCCATTAGGGCTTTCGTTTTCTAATACATCAAAAGCGCCACCAGCGATTTTTTTATTTTTTACAGCATCAATAAATGCTTTTTCATTAATTATTCCTCCACGGGCAGCATTTATAATAAATGAAGAGATTTTCATATTTTTAATTTCTTTTTCTCCAATCATATTTTTTGTTTCATTGTTTAGTGGTGTGTGCACGGTAATTAAATTTGATTTTTTTAATAATTCTTTTAAAGTCTTACAATAATGTTTTTTCCCTATTTTAGATTTAGATACATATGGATCATATATATAAATTGAACATTTAAAATTCTTTAATAATTTAAAAACCTTACTTCCAATATTGCCAAAACCAATTATACCAACAGACATTTGATTTAGATCTTTAATTAAGTATCTTCTATTATCCCAACTAAAATTCTCCAAATCATTAAACATTTTTTTTAAATTTTTTATACAACTTAATATAAGCATTACTGTGTGCTCTGCTGTAGTCCATTGCTTTGATAAAAAATTTTTATCTTTTCCAATACTGTCAAATTTTATATTTAATTTGCTTAATGTTTTTAGATCAATGTGATCATGTCCTATAGATGGTTGATAAATAACTTTTAAATTTATTGCTTTACATAAAATTTTTTTATCAATTTTAATTCTTGCATTTGGTATCAAAACATCAAATTTATCAATTATTTTAATTAATTCATTGTAATCTAAATATTCTTTAATATGTAGATCAAAATTCTTATTTAAAAAAAATATTACAGAATTAAATCTTAATATAGGTGCAGTTACTAATAGTTTTGGTTTTTTCATTAGATCAAATATTTTTATGCACCAAATCTAAAGCTTTATTTGATGTTTCAATAAGATTTAGTTCGGAATAACCACCTATATGTGGAGTAGAAAAAACATTTTTTGTCTTTATTAATTTTTTAGACTCATTGCTTGGAGGCTCAACAGCGGTCACGTCAGTAAAATATTTTTTAATGTTTCCTTTTTTAATTGCTACAATAATATCTTTTTCATTTACAATACTACCTCTACTAGTGTTTATAAGAATTGTTTGATTCATTTTTGATAAAAGATTTTTATTAATTAAATTTTTTGTTTCTGAGTTACTGGCAATTACCAAACAAATAATTTTGTAATTTTTTATTAATTCTTCAATACGCAGACATCTCTTAAGGCCAAATTTTTCTATACTAATTTTTTTTGATTTGGACCAATATCCTATTTCAAATCCTAAAAATTTTAATTTTTGTGCCAACGAATGAGCAATTTTGCCAGCACCAATTAAACCAATTGGAAGTTTTTCTACATTATAATTTGGCAATCTCTCCCATTTTCCTTTTTTTAATTTATCATTATGAATATTAGTATTAAAAATATGTGCTAAAATATTACCTAAAATTAATAAACTTACCTCATTAGATACTCTAGTTGTTTTAACTTCATATAATTTTATTCCCATTTTTTTTGCTAAGTACTTATCAACATCTGGCAAACCTCCTCCGAACCTGACTATTATTTTTATGTATTTTAATTTTATTAAAGTGGAATTGTTTATTTTTTCAGAACCTATAATAGCTGCATGAGCATTTTGTAAAAAATTTAATATTTTTTTTTTGATTATTACTTATTCCTCCTATGAATTTATATTCATATTTAGATTTCAAAAAAAGAAATAGTTTATTTTTTACTAATTTTGGCCCAATTGGAGTAATAACAATTTTTTTTTTCATATTGTTCTACCACCATCAATATATATTGATTGCCCATTAACTGACTTAGGTACCTCTAAGCTAAAAAATTCAATCACTTTTGCTATTTCAGTTGGTGTTGCAAGTCTATTAATTGGTGTTTTGCTGACAATTTCTTTTTTTACAGCATTAAATCTTAATTCTGTAAGAGAAGATTTCATTAAGCCTGGATATACGTTATTAATAATCATTTTATTAGCAAAATTTTTGGCATAATAATTACTTAATGACTTAAGTGCATTCTTTGAAGATACATAATGAATATTAGAAGCGTTCAAAGTCTTAATTGAATTAGTCAGTATAACTACGACTCTCAGTGGCAGATTGGAATTTAACTTATTATTTAGTTTTGTAAAAAATGAAAAAATATTTGAACAACTACCATAATTTGTTTTGAAAATTAGTTCTGCCTCTTCTGAGTAAAAAAAATTATTTTTTTTAGTAGTTTTTGCATGATTTAAAATTATACCTTTAATGTTATTCAAATATTTTTTGATCGAGATTTTTAAAAATAAATCTAATTCTTTTACATTGCTAACATCTACTTTAAAAACTGTTATCGCATTATTTTTTTTGTATTTTCTCTTAACTTTTTCATAACTATTATTTACAACTATAATTATTGGTGATTTTTTTGATATATTAGAAACAATTTTTTCCCCTAGGGTGCCACTTCCTCCAAACAAAATAATCATAAATTATTAATTTTTTTTCTAACTTTTTTTTCTGTAATTTTAATTTTCTTTGCTATCTTACTATTTAAAAATGAATTAATAATTTTTTTTGTATCTTTATTTATTAATTCATTAGAAAATTGACCGCTTTCAATTCGATCAAGTTGTTTTTTAGCTACCCTTTGCATATCTTTACTCCAAACTTTAGACAAGCTAGATGCAACACCATACTGACAAGTAGGAGATGCATTGTTTTCAAATGCACTGTAAAGACCGTCTCTACCCATCATTGTCCTAACTGCACCTAATTCTCCACTGTAGTACAACTCTAAACAAACTACTTCTGCCGGATAACCCCTACTTACTAATTCTTTAAAAGCTGTTTGTACTGAACTGAAAAAAATAGGAGCCATAAATTGCTCAATCATTAAATCTATTTTTGTTTCTTTTTCATAAGAAAGTGAAATTACACCACCTTTTTTGAAACCAAGTGATCTTATTAACTTTGAGAGTATTTTTTTTGCACTCCCAGTAGAATTTTTAACAATATCAACATAAGCAGGTACACCATGTCCTTTAAGGTAATATTGTCTTATTTGCTCACCAGGTGATCTTGGAGCAATCATTAAAATATCCAAGTTTTTTGGAATATTTTTCTTATTATAAGTCAGCCAATAACCATGAGCAAAAACAAGGCAAGAATTTTTTTGTAAATTTGGAAGTATATCTTTTCTAATAATTTTATCCTGTAACTCATCTGGTAAAAGTATAAAAATTAATTTAGTTTTTTTTACAGCTTCTTTGAAATTAAAAACTTCAAAACCATCCTTCTTTGCAATTTTAGCGTATTTATCATTCAAATTACCGATTATAACTTTATGACCAGAGTCTCTTAAATTTAAACTTTGAGCCCTGCCCTGTATTCCATATCCCAGCACTGTTATTTTCATTTGATTTTAATGTTTTTAATATAATTTTTTATTCTTTTTACATTATATTTTTTAACATAATTTCTAGGATTTCTAGACATTAAAATTGAAGCAAGTTCTAAATCCATAGGTTCATCAATATTAATTGTTCTTTCTCTAGGCATTATATAAGCAAGTGAATTATTTGTTCCATATCGTATTTTTTTTTCAAGCATGTCTCTTCTCATACTATAAATAGAACCATTTCGAATATACGCTTTAGGCTTTAAATCTTGTCTTCTACTTTCAGGAATTTCAGGTAAACAAAAGTCTCTGATTTTTCCATTTATAATTTTTTTTATTCTGATTGGATGATGATCATCTAAATGCATTACTGATATAACTGAATCTGGGTTTTTGTCTATTTGCATTCCTATTACATTATCTATATCGAAACTTGTTTTAAAAGGATTTGTGCATAGTAACTCTACAACAAAATCATATGTTAATTTATTTTTTTTTTCCATAATTTTCGTTGCATGAAGATCACAAACAACAGGTTTAGAATTATCTTTTGATAAATAATTTGGTCTTTTGATTGTTTCAGCTCCATAAAATTTAGATATTTCTATAATTTGACTATTATCTGATGAAACAACAACATCAGTAATGTATTTTGATTTTAATGCTTCAACAATTGTGTATGAAATAAGAGGCTTGTTGTCTAATAATGAAATGTTTTTTAAAGGAATTGCTTTTGATCCTCCACGAGCCAAAATTACACCTAGAATATTATATTTTTTATTTCTCATAAAATATTATTTTTGATTAAATTTCTGCTGAATCAGGTCTGTCTCTAAATGTATATTTCCATTCATTTAAAGGGTAAATACCAACCTTACCTCCAACCATTTTACCTGACCTCAAAACTGAAGCAGTGGTGACACAACCTAACCCATATAGAGCTCTAAAAATTGGATCTCTTTCTGAACTGGATTTATTTGATAGATTAATAGACTCATATTTTTCATCAATATTTTTTAACCACATTTGGTTGTAATCGGTATATGCAGGAAAAACAGTATCGTACCCCATATACTGAGCATCAGTAATTAACTTATCATATATTTTTTTTGGTCTATATTTGTATTGATAATTTATGTAAGTCAATAAGTCGGGAAAATAATTTTTTTCCTCAATTTTTTGTAATATTTTTTTCATTAATAAGTTTAAATCAATAGATTTATTATTTATAATTTTTTTTCTATCAATCCAATGAAGACTATTATCTAGTATATTTTTTTCATTTGAAACAACGTATATTCTTTTTAAAAATTTTGATTTTTTTAAATCTGCAATAGTACTTAAAAAAAGTTTGTAATATTTGGTATTTTTTTTTAAATTTATTTCAACCGGCACAACTGCAACAACATTTGTCTGCTCGGGTTTAAGTGATGAAGGTAAATCTTTAAATATTTCAGATTCAACCTTACTTATAACAGAAGCAACGCCTTTTACTCTAACATTCTCATTACTCTTATGTAAACCATGGAAATGATAAACAGAAGCTTCAGGTTCATAAATTATGTGATATCCAGCATTAATTACTTCTTTACCCCATACACGATCTTCTATGTTTGTAACATTTTCATCAAAAGGGTATTTATCCAATATTTTTTTTGGAATAATACTATTTGCATTGTGAAAAAAATAATCTTTTTTCTGAATTCTTTTGTCCTGCCCAAAAACTATTAATAAATCTCTCTTATCAATTGGCTGAGTAAAAGATAATGGTAGCTGCCTTCCATAAACGCCAGCTAGATTTTTATAATCTTTAAAGTTTTTCACTAAATTCTCTAACCAATATATATCTTTTGGTATACAATGAGCAGATAAGCACACGATATAAAAACCACTAGACTTTTTAATACCCAAATTTATTGCTTTGCCCGGTTTAAATTGCTTAATATTAATTATTTTTTTTATTTTAAATCTATTTGCAATTTTAATTGTATGATCTGAACTTTGATTATCAACAATAATAACTTCAAAATTTTTGTATCTTTGTTTAAATACCATATTTAAACACTTACTTATCCAGGCTTCTTCATTTTTTGTTCTAATTATTATCGAAACTTTTTTCATAATAAATAATTATTTTTCAAACATATCCAAAGATATCAATTCATTAGCTTTGATATTTTTAATAGCTTTTCTTCCCATAACTTTATAAGAATCTTTAAAAGGTATACCAGTTCCAGGATTACGATAGGTTACCATTGTTTCATCAAGAAGATCGCCTTCTTTAATTTCTTTTAGGGACACCATAGATACATGATATTTTTTTCTGGTAATCCATTCATTTTCTAATATTTGTTTATTTCCACTTCCAATTATTTTTTCAACAGTGCGAATTTCTTTAATCATAGATACAAGTTCATCTGGTTCT
>MDSZ01200375.1_pt1 | contig 10876 bp, 11 predicted proteins | sample 811201 | NCBI WGS metagenome assembly MDSZ01 (sample SAMN05326647, study PRJNA326480) | marine metagenome | isolation source: seawater | place: Indian Ocean: North | collected 2010 | reverse complement strand
CGGCAGCCAGGGTCTTGGTGAGATCACAGAGCGTGCCGTCGACGGCCACCACCACAGGTTGAGCCGCATGGGCCGGAACAACACCAAGCCCGAGCGCGAACCCGAGGTATACAACCCCCGCTCGAGACAAACAAATCCCCATGGACGCCATAAATGAGAATGGTTATCGTTTACTGCATTGCATGATTTCGCGCCACCATGGGGTGTGCAAAACAAGAAGAGGCTGAAGCCGTGCCGAGGGCAAGTTGATGAGCGATGTGTCGCATGTATTGAGCACAACCGGACTTTGCTTCAGCTACGGGGGGCAAAAGACCGTCGACAACGTCGACCTTCAGCTCAAGCCAGGATCACTGACCGCACTGGTAGGTCCGAATGGTGCAGGAAAGTCAACGCTGTTGCACCTGCTGGAAGGGCGACTAAAGCCGAGCCAAGGAACGATTAATAGAAGCAAGTCCGTTGGGCTGATGCCCCAACGGGCAGCCATCGACTGGTCGTTTCCGATCACAGCTGAAGACATGGTGGAGCTTGGGTCGCCCAGAAAGCGCGGCACAACCACCACCACGCGAGCCAACCAGCTTCTAGATCGAGTGGGCATGGGATCCATGGGGTCCCGCCGGCTCAGCCATCTCTCAGGCGGGCAGCAACAGAGAATCCTTTTGGCACGAGCCTTGATGCAGCAGACCGACATCCTGTTGTTGGATGAACCCTGCAGCGCCATCGATCCTCCGACACGAGAACACCTGCTGAGGGTCATGCGGCAACAGGCTGAGGCAGGACAGGCACTTCTGGTGAGCAGCCATGACTGGGGCAGCGCCCTGGACGACTACGACCAAGTTTTAGTGATGGATGGTCAAATCCTGGCCCAAGGATCACCCAATGAAGTGCGGGAAAAACTGACTGATCTCACCTGCATGATGGGGAGCAACTGCTGTGGCTGAGGCCGACATCTGGTGGCTGGTGCCCCTGCTGATCTCGTTGCTGATCGGAGCCATCTGTCCAGCCACCGGGGCGCTGCTTGTCACCCAACGACGCGTGCTACTGGCCAATCTGATGGCCCATTCCGTTCTGCCAGGACTAGTGATTGCCCTCGCCGTCGGCATTGACCCAAGCATCGGCGGCCTGGTCAGCGGACTGCTCGGCGCGTTGCTGGCAGAACGCTTGAACCGAAGCTTCAAGGGTCGGGAAGAAGGGGCCATGAACACTGTTCTCGCAGGGTTTACGGCACTGGGAGTGCTGCTCGTACCACTGCTGGAAGCCCGGGTTGATTTGGAAACGGTGTTGTTCGGTGATCTGCTAGCCGCGAACGCAGCTGATCTGACAAGGACTCTGATTTCAGCAACCGCATTGCTGGGGATGCTGATTTGGGGTTATCGCGACCTGGTGTTCATTGGCATCGACCCTGAGGGCGCGGCAGTGGCAAAACGACCTGTGCTCGTGATCCGATTGTTGAGCAGTCTGATCACAGCCCTGGTGGTGATCAGCGCGATCACGGCCGTGGGTGTGATTCTTGTGATTGGCCTGCTCTGCGCACCCGTGCTCGTGCACGTGGAAAAGAGCCGAAGCCTGAGGGAATTGATCTGGAGGAGCGCAAGCACCGGCCTGATTCTCTGCGGCGGGGGCATGATGCTGTCCATTGCGATCGACTTACCGCCAGGACCATTAATTGGCACAATGTGCCTAGGATTAATAATGACTCACAAAGCCAAAGAGAAGCGGTAAATAACATTCAAGACCAAAAAATAGAGGAAATTTCAGTCAAGAATAGTTAAAATAAGAATCGATTATGCTATATTTAAATATCGCCTAGGGACGGATTCGTCGCACCATGTCGCAACACACGAGGCATGAAGCATCCGTCTACATCGGTCCAGCAGCGCTTTGCCCCAAGGCAATGCACGACAGGCCTTACCTTCTCATCACAGGCGATCAGGCGGACTGGGTCCAACCTCTGGTCCAAGAACGGGTAGAGCGGACCTCTGAGAATCACCTATTCGAAGTCAGACACAACACGATTGGGAAACCAGGGACCAAGAAAACATGGCACACCTTTAATCACCCAAGCCTCAACGGTATTCATGATGAAGAGACCATCAGATGGTGCAATCCGGCCTGGAAGATCGAGCACCTAGGATGCAAAGAAATTGAGAACAAGAAACTACAAGATATCCTTTCCGAGAGCAAGATTGTCGAAAATAAATTTCATCTCGTCATTGCCCAGGGAGATCCACATCTCACACTGAAGCGTTCAGCGAAACTTCTCAAGGACTGCAAGTCCATTGATCTTTCACTGCATCCGCTGGCACTGGTGTGGAAAAATTCTATTGATGAATTCCTGGCTAAACATGGCTTCAAGCAAGGATTAAAGGGAAATCTGATTTGGCAAAAAGGGGAGATTGACTATCCAGTCAAGGCGCTGGCAAAACCAAGCGAATCAGAAAATTTCATCCACCCAACAGTTCAATATATTCTGAGCTCAACCAATCTAGAGAGGTACCGAGCAGCAGGAATGAGCGGCAGCAATTTATTTCTACTGCAACAAATCACACTAGGGAAGTTAAGTCATCACCCTGAAGAGTCCATTAAAGGATTATTTTTCACAAAAACGAAGAATTATATCAAGAACTTTCTGAATGCAATAGAACCTGAAAACCAGGCTGAAAAACATAGAACAGAAAAGCAAGATTCAGCGACAAATCCGGCACAACAAAATCAGCAGGAACAATCAGCAATCAGTAGCGACAAAAAGCCAGAACAGGACAAACATCTCCGCGGATACATTGATGGGTTTGAGGGAGGACTGACTTTGCGCGGCTGGGTCGACGCTTCAGACTTTGGCGAAGGAACATCAACACTCACCGCGATATGGGATGAGCGAAATCAAGTTATTGGGGAAGGAGAAGCTTTGATGGAACGCCCAGACTTAGCGGCGGCGGGGATCACAAATGGCATTGGCTTTGCCATTGAAGTTGGAGCACTCCGCGATTTTGAACTCTCACAAATACTTGATAATCCTATCAGCATCAAGATTATTGAAAGCAAAAGCCAACAAACTATTGGCCTTCTCCCGTGGAAAGTCGATTTCGAGAGTGCGAAGAATGCGCTTGGGATTCTTTTCACTGATGACTTGACGCCTTCTAGAAAAGAGCAAATATTTGATTACCTCAGAACATCAACAAACTCACAATGCCTGCTTGCCATTCGCACGCAAATTCTAAGCGTTACTGCAACCCAATGTATTACAAATAACTGGGGAGAACTACCAATATTAGACGTCATCAAAGCCTATGAAATCAATGGCTCACTTAATTACGGAAATAATCAAGAGTCTGCAAGTAGGCTGGAATTGATCCTATTGGCTTGGATTAAGTTGATCGATGTAGTAGATAGAGAAGGAATCAATAATATTTCAAAAGCCAAAATTCATACTGAATTGAACATTGCAACGTGTGAACTCGATTCTATAGCTTCAAGAATCAAGGAACTCGCTTATGTCGGCTTACAGGCATGGGAAAAAAAACTTTTTGACGAACACATCAGACCACTGTTCGACGTACTGATCGGAACAATTTTTCTTCAAAGTGAAAAACTAAAATTAAATAATTCCATACAAAACTTACTCAATGTGCTAGCAACTCTTCTCATTGATATTTACAGCGCGCCACAGCTCTCGTTCCACATACGATCGATACTGGGGGTACAAAATGAATATGTTTTTGACGAAGATTTCACTGCATTGGCGCACAAGCGCGGTGACAGGTTCAGCTTTCTGCTAAGCCATTATGCCAATCAGTTGGGTAAGCCGGCCACGACACAAGGACTTTTGTATCACACTGCAGCCATTGACTTTGCAACTCATTCACCAGCACTTCACCGGCACATCGCAAGCAAACTCCAAGAAACACTGGAAGAATATCTGAATCAACACCCCCGACAGTCAAAGCCACTCCACTGGGTGGAACGACTGGGAACGATCACAAGCAATTCAGCACAGATGCTTGTTTCGAGAATGCTAAATTTTGGTTTTGCGAGAAGTAATATTATCGAACTACACGAAAACATGATTAAAATCAAGAAAGATATTGCAAATCTTTTATGGAATCATTCTAGAGCTAGTAGCAACCACTCACAGACTTCGAGGAAATTCGTGGAGCGAAAGAAATGGTTAATAGTTGGAGAAAAAGCGCTGACACAATGCTGGATGTACCGCGTTGAGCAGAAAAAAACATACCTCGAGAATCTTGGATGCGAAGTTCGATGTATCGACCAGGAAGAACTACGGTATTGGTCATTTAGCCATGACATTCTCTGGTCTGATGCAGTGATTTTTTGTCGGCTGCCAGCGATGTATCCGTACTTGCGCGCAATTAGCTTTGCAAAAGCTTGCGGCAAAAAAACATATGCTGAAATTGATGACCTTCTTTTCACGTCTGAATATCCAGCAAACTTCGAATCTTACGGAGGATCAATCCCCATTGAGCAATACAGAAATCTCTGCATTGATTATCCTTTAAGATTGGGGATTTTAAATGAAGTTGATGAAGTGATCGTTTCCACTCAAATGCTGGCTGATACGTGTACAAAAAGTCTAGATAACAAGTCGAAACCAATTCATATTATCCCAAATCTCCCCTTACCAGAACTCGAAATAGCGTCATCATCCTTGCAGCATGAGCAAGACTGGACCAAAAACAACAAGAGACTGAAAATAGCCTTGACATCTGGAACGCTATCTCACAAGCAAGTTTTAAAAGACTTCATCTATCCAATTCTTTTGGAGACCCTCGAAGAGCATTCAGACGTTGAATTAATTATTGTTGGTCATATCCAATTACCATCATCATTCACAAAATTCAAAAGCAGGATAAATTCTGTTCCATTTACCAGTTATTCAAGCTATTTGAACCTGCTTAAACAAGCATCCATTGCTCTTGTTCCCTTGGAAGTACATCCAACAACAGATGCCAAGAGTGCTATCAAGTGGATGGAAGCAAGCATGTGTGGGTTAGCTTCAATCTGCTCACCTGTGAAGGCTTACACAGATGTCACGACAGATCAAAAAGACGTTCTCATCGCATCGAATCTGGATGAATGGCGAACATGTCTGAAAACGTTGATTGATCAATCAGAGTTCAGAAAATCTCTGGCAAAACAAGCCTACAAGTCTGCAAGACAACAATTCAACCAGTCAGAAGGTGAAAAGCTGTGGAGCAAGCTAATCAATAGTGATCATACAAAGCCCGAAAAAAATACTAAAAAAGTTCTTGTTATTAATGTATTCTTTGCACCACAGAGTGTTGGAGGTGCTACCCGGGTAGCACAAGACTATGTCAAAAGAATGCTGACAGATCAACAAACCAACTATGAAGTCACTGTATTATGCACAGAATACGATCGATGGCAAACTAATATCGGCAAAAAAAAGTTGAACAAGCAAGAAATCAATGATCAGAACGACACCAGTTCGTCCATTCATTTGGGAGACAATCAGTCTCTATCTGGAACAAGCGCTGCAGAACTCATTCAACTGCAGACAGATTTGTACGAGCAAGACATGAGCTATCGTGATTCAATCACGATTGATGAGTCAAACTGGCACGGTGCGAGAGTTGTACGTTTAAACATGGCACCCAAACCTTGGGCAATTCATGAAGATAAAGACATTGAAGAATTCTGCACAAACTTCTTTAGAGATGAACAATTTGACTTGATTCAATGCCACTGCTGCCAGATCATCACAGCATCCCCGTTGATTGCAGCTCAAAGGTTGGGCATTCCCTACGAAATCATCATGCATGATGCCTGGTGGATGAGTGAAGAACAATTCCTTGTCTCACCCGCAGGGAAGCTGATCGATCCATGCGATCCACTGGGTCACTTCGATGAAGATCCAAGCGCGGAAGAAAAGGCTGGGGCACTCGCTCGCCGAGAATCGCTTTACAACATCCTGAACAAGGCAGAACGCCGCGTGGCGGTTTCGGAGGCATTCCGGAATATTTGCGAGTCTGCGGGCATTTCGGATGTTGATGTTCAAGAAAACAAATTCACATCAATGGCTAGTAGTTTGGATCAAGATTATAAAGACAAAGGGAGAGACACGGCAATTAGACTATGCCATATTGGCGGAATGAGTATGCACAAGGGATATCAACTTTTCCGTAGAGCCATACATATGATCCCTCCAGGACTCAATCTTGAATTCACTGTCGTTGATCATCGTCTAGCGACAGTGACTGATCAGTACAGCTCCATTTGGAACGGCTATAAAGTGCAATTTATCGCACCTGTACCAATGGATGAAATGCATAAATTTTATGCAAGCCAGGATATCTTGGTTGCACCTTCGATTTGGCCAGAGAGCTTTGGGCTGGTAACACGAGAAGCGCTCAGTGCAGGGCTCTGGGTAATCGCGAGCAACTCAGGTGCTTTGGCTGAACCACTGCTCAAGAGTGAACGTCCTCAAGGGACAGTAATACGACCTAACAACCTGGATGATTTGGTGCAGGCAATAACACGATGTCCTCAAGATGTTAGAAGCCAAGCTTGACCAAGACAAACCATGATTCATCCAAACACAACAATGCAATCTGAATTATCCTTTCTGATCTGCGGCCTTGAACACAGTGGGACAACCATGGCCTCAGATCTGTTCCGGGAACATCCCGAGGTGGATTCGGGATTCGAATGTGGTGTTTTGCTGTGTGATAACCCGAGTGACTTTCTAACCTTGACACCCTTCCGCAACCACATGGCCGTTGGTTGGGGCATCAATGAAGAAGATCTCACCTATGCATGCCAAGCAGTAAACTTTGATGGTTTTTATGAACGCTTGTTCGAAAGGTCAAGCATTATTCAGACCAAAAAGCCTAAATTTGTTTTTGACAAAACACCACGTTATGTCACACAGTTGATAGCAGTGCAGTCAAGGCTGGATCTTCCAGCAATCGTACTGATTAAAGACCCACGCTCTCTTGCTCTCTCAGATTTCAAAAGATCTGGAACGAAGATTGAGGAGATCGACGACTGGTATGAACGTTGGAAGAACCCCAAACGTCTTTACATGCGCTCGGCTTACCAGGGCTATCAATATGCATGGGGAAACGAGCGATGCAAGGTTGTGCGCCTCGAAGATATCTGCTTCAACGCGAAAGAAACTGTCCGTTCAATGTTTGAATTCGTGCAACTTGAATTCAGCTACGAGTATCTCGATCTCCGCAGCAAGAGATTTGGGAATACATCAGGCTCTTCGATCAGTGTCAACTCCTGCATGCAATTCATGACTGAACTACCCAATCATATTCAATCAAAAATTAAAGATGAATTTTCAGAGTTTGATCGCTGGTTCTATGATTTTTGATCCATCAACATCCGACCAAGCCGACGCCGCATCCTACCCATCATCGAGCGCTCCTGCTCCGAACGATAGGTGCGTCGAGCAGCAATGAGCAACACGGATAGCGTGCAAGCCATACCAAAACTAAAGAAAGCAAGAGCCGCGGTGTCATTCATGAAGTGAATTTATCTCAATGACTGATACACGGCCAACAGGCCTCCGGCCATCGCTGCAATTAGACCACACGTGAGAGCTTGGAGCAGGAATTGCCCTGAACTCCTTTTTTCCCATCGATCGATGAGATTGGAAGCCGTGACAAAGGGCTCATTGTTACGTCTTAATTTCTCAAGATAAGCCTCAATGAATGCTTCATCGAGATCAAGTTTTCGAAGCTTAGAGGCGATGCGATTGAGTTCAAACTGATTCATCACTTAAAACATATTGATTCACTGCTTGATCAAGCTCAATTGAGGATGCAAACGAAAATTACTCAATCATTAGTACTCAGATTAGCGCTATTGGAGGATCAAGCGTGTCCTTCGTGGAGGACGGAACCATTCACTCAAAACCTTTCGCACCATGGCGCTTTCGCGGTTGCGTCACCTCAATCGTATTGGGTTTGATTGGTGACGCATACCAAATCCTTTGCGCATCGTCATAACTTTCGACGTCCTTAAATGATCCATCACTAAACCACACGCGATAGTGATGCCGGTCATAGGGCTGCGTGCTTGTTTCAGTGAACTGCTTGTCTTTCAAGTCAACAGATCCCGCGCAAAGCCAACTCCTTAAGATCTTCTGAAGGGCATTCATTATATTCTATTAAATCCAGAGCAGGAGATGTCTGTCACAGCTATGGATAGGCAAGAATTTTTTTTTTATGCTTCGTCTCTCCCTCGCAACAGCACTAGCCATCTCGGGAGCACTGGCGTTGGTTCCACAAGCCCAGGCAGGTAACGCCTGGCAGGAAGACAGAAAACTCTCCAAACAACACGCCGAGAACGGAGAGTGGAAGCGTGCCTGTCGACGCGGGATTCTGGCCGGTGCAGCGATGGCAAAAGATAAGGCGCTGACTGTCGATTACATGGGAAAAATTGGGAAACGCTGCTCTGAAGCTGCGCTTTGACCGCAAGCAATCAAGCACTGCATCTGATCTGACGGGTGAATGGATAGGCCGCGGCCAAAACCAAGCGATCGTGCAAGGTCAATCACCCCAGAGCCAATCCCTCCAACCCTTAACGAGGCTAGAGGGATTTTTGTCTCAATCAGTTCCCAAACGGGTAAAAGCTGAGCGACGACGATCTCGATAACGCTCCGCCACATGTTGTCCCCATAGCCCTTCCCAATAAAAGAAAATCACACCGTGACCACGCTCTCGGGCCAGGCGCACTTTTTGCTCCAAGACAGCCATGGAGGTGGTCCGTTTACCGAAACCGGCCAAGACGCCAATCTGAGAGGGAATGCCCCAATGGCGAGCTTTACGTAGAGCAGGTTGATCCAGATCCTTCGCGAAACCCTTCACGGAATAGGCGTAGTTCTGCACCACCAACTCCTCAATCAGCCCCCCTAAAGCCCAGAGCTCCCAATCCTGGAGCCAGAGGTTGTAGGCCTGACGAAAGGGCCCGGGAGACAGGCTGATCCGTGTGGAGAGCCGCTCCTTCTTCAGGGTTTGCCGCAACTCACGCAGCAGAGAGGTGAGCTGATTACGCCGCCATTTCATCCACTGTCGATTGCTGTGATCCCGTGGTGGAGCCATTCCCGTCGCTTGCTTATAGAGAGCCACGGTGGTGGGGTCATAACCGAACTGAACCGGCCAGGCGAAGTGATCGTCCAGTTGGAGACCATCCATCGGACAACGCTTCAAGGTCTCCACCACCAACCCGATGAAACGGGCTCGAACTTCTGGATGTGCGGGGTTGAGCCAAGCCATCCGGTGGTTTCCATGCATGGTCATCCAGCGTTGACCATTCGCCTTGGCCAACACCCAACTGGGATTGTCACGAACAACAGCTGCATCGGCCGGCTCCATCAAGCCGTACTCGAACCAGGGCATCACCTTGATGCCGCGACGTCGCCCCTCTGCAGCAAGGGTGCAGATGGGATCAATCCCAAGGCCAGCCTTCTGGAGCGGAGGCTCCAAAGGTGCGAAACGGCTGCGATGGAAGGTGGTGCCTCGGCTCCAGACGTTGGGCACCACGCGATTGAACCCCGCCTCCTGCAGCTGCCGCATGGATGCACGAATCCTCTTCCGGTCGTAGTAAAGCTTGCTAGGGCTGTTGGTCAGCCACACCCCCATGGTGCTGCGGTTTCGAAGCAGCCGATCCAGTCGCGATTCGGCCATCCCAGCAGCGGGAAGACCCGCTACCAGGGTGGCCAGTACAACACCAGCCAGTGGCCTCCACCGCTGATTCACTTTTGGCATCACACCGCTAACCAAGAGTCGCTCGAATTGAGCACAAAGCAGACAAAGCACGCCCGCTCAGTTAACAGTCCATTCTGCGGAGACTGACGATCAGCGGAACACCATTGTCAAGAGATTGCTCTCACTGACTTGTTTTCCTGCAGTGGTGGGGGTTCTCCTTCACTCTTTGGCTGCAGTGGTTAAGGTTCTGATCTTCGAACTTGCCATCCGCACACGCTACAGCCAGGAGTACGTGCGTACTAAAAAAATGATGAGAGATGTCCGTCGATCACAGCAGCCCTGTTAAGGCTGATGCTCCCATCCTCCATATCCGTCCAGGTCACTTCGTGAACGTTGGCGGTGATGAGGTGAGCGAGGGCGATTGGTGGATGGCTCAGGTCATCTTCTGCGAAGGCGGTGCCCGTGATCCGAAGGTCAACAGCCTGTTTCAAGTGGCTGATGTGAACACCGGCATCATCCGCTGGATCAATGCCGATGTCGAGAGAAATGTAGAGGCTGTCGATCACCTGCTTGGTTTTGGTGGCGGTTCTCATGAGAGGTGAGTAGGTGTTCCCCTATGGAAAGCGCTGAAGCTTTACCCAGCGAAAAGCTGGAACCGCAGAGGTGCTCAATGAATGGCCTATAAGAAAGGCTCAGAAATTTTTATTATTTCCCCACTTCGGGTAGTACTTGCTTCGCAGCCCCTGGCTCCTTTGGGTGAGCTTTAAAGCAAACAAGGTTGAATGTTTACAATAATCTTTCTTACGCCTCTTATCCTTACGTTTTGGACAAGTCTCGGTCTTTCCATACTCGCAGTGTGGTTTTTTTGGTCGAGAGAAGCCAGCCATGGCTTGGTAAAAACAGCCAGGCTTGTTACTTGGGAATCGGTCTTTATACCTTTCTCTGGATCGCATTAATAGGGTCGATTCATGTTAGTCCGGCTGGTTCAAATACCATGGAAGGATATCCAGCATTGCTTCAAAAAGCTTTAATGCTTGGCCTGACACCTGTAACTGCGCTACCAGTACTTATGGCTCACGGACCTGAAAAGAAATGACTTATCTTCGTTCCTATGTAAATAAAATACTGGGGAATCATCCTCATGGAGATACTTTCAAGGAGATTTGAGATTTAGCAAGGCATGT
>MDSZ01177361.1_pt1 | contig 10876 bp, 15 predicted proteins | sample 811201 | NCBI WGS metagenome assembly MDSZ01 (sample SAMN05326647, study PRJNA326480) | marine metagenome | isolation source: seawater | place: Indian Ocean: North | collected 2010 | reverse complement strand
TGGAATTAACATCTACTAATCACCTATATGATTTTTGCCTCTTTTTTCTTGCTCCGCGTCCGAGTGGATGCTTAGGCTCTTTACGCCTTGTATCGTTTACTAAAAGTGCACGATCGTAGCTCTGGAATAAGCTTTGCAGTTCTTCATCATTGAACCATTCAACGATTCCCCTAGCGATTGCCGTCCTGCTAGCTTCAGCTTGCCCCATGACGCCGCCACCTGCAACGCTTACATTGATGTCAACACGATTTTTTTGTTTTCCAGCTAGCTCAAGAGGTTCTTGAATTTTAAGTCTAGCTAATTCAGGCTGGTAAAACTCAACAGGTTTGTTGTTTATCCTAACACGACCCTTACCCGATTTTAGCGTGGCTCGGGCAATTGCTGTCTTTCTCTTACCGCTTGTATGAACTACTTTAGCCATTTTAGAATTTAGCCCCCAATATCTTAGAAACCTCACCTAGTGATACATATTTAGTATTATCATTCATCAGCGCATTATGCACAGTTTCAACATTTTTTTCATCAATTGAAGCTGGTTTTCCAATATCAACCTTTAATCTTTTGAAAGCTTCTCTGCCACGAGGTTTCTGGTATGGAATCATTCCCCTGACCGCTCTTTTCAGCATAAGATGAGGCATTCTAGGATAAAATGGACCTTTTCTTGGATGATTCAATTGTCTTTTCTCTATATATTCTCCCATCACACTATCTCTATTTCCTGAAATCACAGCCTCTTCTGCATTGATAATGTGTATATCATCGCCATTAAGTAAGCTCTTCGCGGCATGACTTGCCAATCTTCCCATTATGCAACCTCTGGCATCTAATACCTTCATCAGCCTATCACCATCACATCTTTTCCAGTGGGATTCTTCCTAATAAAATCATTGTATATCATACATTTTCCTCCGGCGTTCTCTATTTTTTGGACCGCAGATTTTGTAAAACTGTAAGCAGATACTGTAACTTTCTTGCTTAAATTTCCGCTGCCCATTATCTTGCCTGGAATGATTACTTTGCCATTTTTCGAAGCATTGTATTCAATTTTGCTAATGTTAACAATGGGCCAGTTACGACTAGGTCCCTCCAGTTTTTTTGCAATACTTTTCCAGATCGGAGCGTCATTTTCCCTTGAAGCCTGCTTTAAGTGGTCTATTGTCTTCACTAATTCAGAGTTGCTTTTTCTTGAAATTTGTTTTTTCGACATAAGTTTTTTTAACTTCAGAATGGCGGCCAGACTTTGCTGTATTTAAAGGATTAGTTGACTTAATAGTTACCTTACCATTATTTATTTTAAGTTTGTTCGAGGTTAAAAGATGTAGTGCTTTGGGAAGTATGAGATGTTCTAGAGGTAATATTTTGGCAGCTAATGTTTCCTCATTATCACCTTCATCCACGTTCACTTTCATCTGCATAATGATAGGTCCTGTGTCTATTCCTTCATCTACAAAATGAACGGTGCAACCACTTTCATTCACTCCTGATTTTATTACATCTCTATGGGCATTTGCTCCAGGAAATGAGGGTAGCAGGGAGGGATGAATATTTATAATTCGATTTTTGTATTTCATAACGAAAGTTTTAGACAGAATTCTCATGAATCCAGCCAGAACAATAATGTTTATTTTTCTCTCGGATAAAACTTTAAGCATTTGGCGATCAAAATCTTCTCTCTTTTTACCTTTCGATTCTATAAACTTGTGTTCGATGTTGTACTTTTTGGCTATTTCTACAGCATAGGCTTCTTTTTTGTTAACTATGAGCAACTCAATTTTACAATTAGGCAATTTGTGCTTCATAGATGCATCTATAATCGATTGAAAATTGCTTCCTCTACCTGAGGCCAGAACAGCCACTCTCATAATCCTAATACCTTAACCTCCCTTTTTATGACTATTTTTTAGTATAACTTAAAAGTATTCCATTTCCTAATTTCTTCGTTTTAATCAATTTTAGTTGCAAAGTATCCATCTTACTTCTAAAGCCACTTCCTCCGGCCACAGTCGGAGTTTTCTCTCCGCCCACAATTACACTCGCAACGAAAATATTAATCTCATCGAACAACTCTTTATTTAAAAAGGACCAAAGTACGTTTTCACCTCCTTCGACCAATATTTTCTTTATTCCCCTTTTGTACAATTTCTCTACAAGCATTTCTATGTCTATCTGCTTGTCTCCGCACTTAATAATTTCGGAATTTCCTACACTTGAACCTGTGAAATGATTTCCTACAGCTATAATTGTCTTTGATTGATTATCCAGCACGTTTGAATTTAATGGTGTCCTGCCATTTGTATCAAGAACTACTCTTACAGGATTTGCAGATAAGTTTGTGTTATTTTTAATCGTTAGTCTTGGATTGTCTTCAATCACAGTTCCAATACCAACTAAAATGGCATCTGAGTTTTTCCTCAGTTCATTAACCCGTTTCATGTCTTCATTGTTGGAGAGCTTAATTTGTCTTCTGTCGGGAAGTGCAATCTTCCCGTCTGCCGACATCGCACAATTTACAATTATATTAGAATCCACAAATTATATTAGAGCGTGTATTAAATAAAATGAGTAAGTACTTAATTATGAGTAACTAGTATTCTTCGTCTTTGTTTGGGAAGTCTTGGCTTTTGACATCTTCAACATAATTTTTGACGGCCTGATTTATGTCCTCATATAGATTAAGATATCTTCTAAGAAATCTGGGATTAAATTCGTGTGTCATTCCTAACATATCGTGGAGAACAAGTACTTGTCCATCAACACCATTACCAGCCCCAATGCCGATAACAGGTATGTCTAATTCTTTCGATACTCTTTTTGCCAGTTTTGCTGGTATTTTTTCTAACACAATTCCAAAGCATCCTGCCCTTTGTAATAGATTCGCATCCGCAATCAATTTTTCAGCTTCAGCATCTTTCTTAGCCCTGACAGTATAGGTTCCAAATTTATATATTGACTGTGGCGTCAGTCCTAAATGCCCCATGACAGGAATTCCTGCTGTTAGAATTCTTTGAACAGAATCAATGATCTCGTCCCCACCTTCTAGCTTTACGGCATGCGCTCCAGACTTTTTCATAATTTGTATAGAGGATTCTAGAGCCTTCTTAGAATCTCCTTGGTAATATCCGAATGGTAAATCAACGATTACCAGAGCTCTTTTTGCAGCTCTTACTACTGAACTAGCGTGGTAAATCATATGATCAAGCGTAATGGGTAGAGTGGTTTCATGTCCTGCCATAACGTTTGATGCTGAGTCTCCAACTAGGATAACGTCAATTCCCGCGTTGTCTACGATTTTAGCAAGAGTGTAATCATATGAAGTTAGCATAGATATCTTCTGCTTGCTATCTTTCATTTCCTGAAGAACACTTGTAGTAATTCTTTTGTATTTCTTTGCCATCCTATACATTTACATGAGGCAGACTAGTTATGCTTTATCATCGTTTTCTTTTCGGCATTAGCCCGAACGCTTTTAATAGGGATATATAGAAGGGTAAATGTGCTTGGACATGAGTACATTCCAATAGGTATTTTTGCGCTAATAGCGCTATCTTTTCCTATTCTGACATTCTTCGCGGGAAGATTCTTCCGTCCTAATAATGACAATGCTCTTAAAAATTCAACATATGAGTGTGGAGAAGTGCCTGTTGGTGAGGCTCATATCCAGTTTCACTTTCAATATTACATGTTTGCAATCTTATTTGTAGTATTTGACTTAGTTGTAGTATTTCTAATACTTTGGGTTCAAGTATATCTTGCACTTCAAGTTTCGGCTAAGGTAATAATGATGTTATTTTTGCTTATTACACTGTTAGGATTGTGGTATGCTTTTAGGAAAGAGGATGTGATTTGGATATGAGTGCAAAAGGAATTAGAGGAAACCCAGAATTGAGACGAGGTCTTGGTTCAAAGACAACCGACCGTGAGAAGATAATGGAAGACGGACCTGCAGGTGACTGGCTTGCTTTACGTTCCGATCAATTACTAAATTGGATTGATGATGCAGTTTACAACGCATCTGAAGCTACGGGCATGAGGGAAGTTGTAGATCGCGTAACGCGTCCAATTTTCAATTTCGCTCAAAGGTTTTCGCCTCATCCCTTGCATTTTGGAATTATGTGTTGCGCGATTGAAATGGGGCAAGCATCTGCACCAGACCATGATATCGATAGATTAGGTCTTGTTTATCGTTCCTCTCCACGCCAGTGTGATGTTCTCATTGTAAATGGCCCTGTATGTGAGAAATTGAGACCTAAATTGAAAACACTGTATGAGCAAATGCCGGAGCCTAAGTGGGTTATTGCAATGGGAGAATGTGCGATTTCAGGAGGTCCATATTGGGACTCCTATTCTGTCGTAGCTGGCGCTGATACATTTATGCCTGTTGACGTTTATATTCCTGGATGTCCTGTAAGGCCTGAAGCACTCATGCACGGTTTTCTTACATTACAGAAGAAAATACGTGAAAAAGAACCAGGAATGTTCTTAAGGCGCGATTAGTCATGAATTTTAAGGATTTGCAGAAGGAGTTAAAAGCCACCAAAGGAGTCTCAAATCTCTCTCTCATACGTCAGAATGTTGTTAAAATAGATCTAGATAAATCTGTCGCAAAAGCATTTTTTACTAAGCTCAAGGAAGACTTTTATTTTGAGCATTGCTCGTTAATTACTGCAGTAGATAACCAACCTGATTTTGAATTAGTTTATCATTTATCTTGTTTAAGCGGAGAGCTTGCCGTTGGTGATACCAAAATGTCTGCCATGATTGAAGTGCACATTCATTTGGAAAGAGATTCACCTTCAATTGATTCTGTATCAGATTTATGGTTTGGTGCTAATTGGCACGAGCGCGAAGCTTTTGATTTGATGGGGATTTATTTTATTGGCCATCCTGACCTGAGAAGAGTACTTTTACCTGAAGGTTTTGCAGGTCATCCTCTTAGAAAAGATTACGTGTACGAAATACATGAGGAGGAGTGGTAATGGCTGAAATGTGGATTAGTATGGGTCCGCAGCATCCCATGACTCACGGATTGTGGACTCTAAAAGTTAAAGTCGACGGCGAAACTATAGTCGATGCAGATCCTGAACTTGGTTATTTGCATCGTTCAGTTGAAAAAATGGGTGAAAGGCGTAAATATTTCATGAATACGACATTAACAGACAGGCTATGTTATGCTAGTTCAACTACATGGACTCACAGTTATGTTCTTGCTGTAGAAGAGTTAATGGAAGTTGAAGTTCCCACTAGAGCCCAATATATCAGAACAATAATGCTTGAGCTGCAAAGATTAGCATCTCATTTAATGTGGGCTGGTGCTTACATGCCAGACTTGGGGCATATCACAGGAGCTCTTTATTTTTGGAGAGACCGTGAATTATTCTTAAATTTACTTGAGATTCCCAGTGGCAGTCGCTTACTCTACAACTACATGAGAATCGGAGGTGTAAAGAGAGATTTGCCTGACGGTTTCCAGCAGAAAACTGAAAGAATTTTAAAACTCTTTGAACAAAGACTCGATGAATATGCTGACTTATTTGAAAACTCAAAGATATTTAGAATGCGAACCGAAGATGTTGGTAAGTTTACCGGCACTCAGGCCATGAACATGGGTATAACAGGTCCAAATCTTAGGGGTTGCGGCGTTAAGCACGACCTTCGGATTGAAGACACATATGAGATTTATGAGGAAATTGACTGGGACATCTGCACCAGGGAGGCAGGTCCAGGATATAGTGATTGTTTTAGCAGATATATGGTAAGGATTGATGAGATGAGGGAGTCAATAAAGATTATACGAGATTGCTTTAAGAAAATGCCGCAGGGCCCAACAATGTCCTCACGTGTTCCTATAAGGGCATCCGGAGAAGCTTTTAGAAGAACTGAAGATTCGAGAGGAGAAGCATTGATGTACCTTGTAGGTGATGGGTCTGATAGGCCTTACAGATGGAAGATAAAAAGTCCTATGTTTACAACAATTTCCGCTTGTCCCCACTATCTTAAAGGTTACAAGTTAGCAGATATTCCAGCAATTATGGGCAGCATAGATATTTGTATAGGAGAAACAGACAAATGACCTTGTTCGGTTTGTGTAAAACTATGGCTGAGATTACGGCAGATAATTTTATCGTCCCAATTCTAGAGTTTCAAAGAAATCTTTTTCCTCCCTTTAGTTACCCTGCAGGAGATTTAGCTGACTGGTTTGCTAGCGAAGGGGGAATAGTCACCTTAGCATGGATTTATGCAGTGAATATAGCATTTGCAGTTGGCATGACCAATTTAATATTGGTCATACACTTGGAGAGGAAAATTGCTGCACGCATACAAGACCGTAGAGGGCCAATGCTGTCTTTAAGAGCGTTTAGAGAGCTTGGAGAAGATTTAGCAGGTGAAGCTCCTACATGGAGATTTAAAGGTAATTACAGCGGTATAGGCATAATTCAGAATATGGCAGATGGAATTAAAGCAATTACCAAAGAACTGATTATACCTAACAAAGCAGATAAATTTCTCTTCTCAATGGGTCCAATAATATTTATTTCATCATCAGTCTTTTTGTTAGTTTTGTTTCCCTTATCAGATCGTTTTGCAGCTTCTGCAGCTCCTGCTGGGCTTATGGTAATTATGGCTGCTTTTTCGATCGCTCCTATTGGAGTATTGACTTCTGGTTGGGCATCAAATAACAAGTACTCAATGATTGGCGGTATGCGCTCAGCCGCACAACTTATGTCATATGAAATCCCACTTCTACTTAGCATGGCAGGAGTTTTTCTTTTAGCTGGTTCTTTTAATCCTGTGGATATTGTAGAACAACAAAGAGAGGCTACGTGGTTATTTGGCTTGCCTATGTGGAATTTTATACCTCAATTTATTGGCTTTATCGTTTTTATGATATGTATTCTTGCTGAGGTAGAACGAGTTCCCTTCGATCTACCCGAAGCTGAGGCAGAACTAGTCGAAGGTTGGACTACTGAATACAGTGGCATTAGGTACATGTTGTTTTTAGCAGCTGAGTACATTCGAGGATTTGCAGGTGCAGCTGTTGCAACTATACTATTTTTGGGCGGCTGGGCAGGACCTTGGCCGGTACCTCCAGAGATTTGGTTCTTGATTAAAGTTTATCTGATTATTATTTTCTGGATTTTTATTCGTTGGACCGTTCCACGTATCAGAACTGATCAAATCTTAGAACTAGGTTGGAAAAAGCTTTTACCTCTATCCCTAATTAATATACTAATTGTAATATTTATGGTTGAAATCTATCCTTATTTTGATGAAATTGTTAACCTGCCGGAGGTGTTCTAATGGCTTCTGATAGAAAAAGTCTAGGTTTAATGGATATATTTGTTAATCCAATGAAAGTTACGCTTAAACAGTTTTTTAAGTCTACTTTTGGCAAGCCTACTACAGTTATGTATCCTCTTGAGAAAAGAGATCCTCCACCTACATACAGAGGTATGAACGCAGTTATCTGGGATTTGTGTATAGGATGTGGAATTTGTGGTGAAGTATGTCCAAACAAATGTTTGAAGATGAAACCAGTTGACCTTTCCGAAGAGGAACAAGACAAGGCTTGGTATGGTTCTCATGTTGCTAAGAAAAAGAATAAGGCCGAAAGACCAGCAATTAACTTCGGCCACTGCATGTTCTGCGGCTTTTGCGAAGACTACTGTCCAACTGGTGCAATGACGATGACTGATTTTTACGAACTAGCTGATACTAATCGTGAGGCTCTGATTTACCCAGCTCGTTCGATGAAAGTTGATTTAGAAGAATCTCCAACTCTACCATTGACAAATTTTATGATGGAATCTCCGGTTCTTAATTCCGAGACCTGTATAGGGTGTAGTAAATGTGTTGATAATTGTCCGACTAATTGTATAATTATGGACGAAGGTGCAGTTAATAAAGAGTTAAAAAGTGGAAAAATTAGAAATATTGAAAATCCCTATTTTGACTATACGATATGTATTGGCTGTTCCACTTGTGTTAAGGTATGTCCAGCTTCTTGTCTACACATGGAGCCTATTTCTAACTCAAGTTCTAGCGGTCTTACAATTCCAGTTTCAGAGTCGGAGGCTTAGTCCATGGAAATGATTGTTGTTTTATTCTGGGTGATAGCATCACTCATTTTGGCTTCAGCTTGGGCTGTTGTAAACGGAAATGACATTGTGCATGCAGTTGTTTGGCTTTCAGCAGTTTTTCTTCTGACAGCCTGTCTATTCATTCTAGCCGACGCTGAATTCTTAGCAGTCATTCAGGTCTTAGTGTATGTTGGTGCTATTTCAGTTGTCATAATATTTGGCATTATGCTAACTAAGAGAACTCTGAAAGGGGGAGAGAGTGCCTAGTCGTACAACAATATGGTTTAGGGATGCTTTCGTAATCGTTTTTGCTCTATATGTTGTTATTTCTATTGCTATGGTTCCTTGGTCCAATTTAAAAGTCTCCGAACCAGTTCCAACTTCCTGCCCGACAGGTTGCTCACCATTAATCAATTTTCCTGAAGATAATTATCATCACTACGATGATTCGTTGACTTTCGATTGGAGCGCAGTTGTTGTTACATATCGCGCCGTCATCATTGACTCTGAAGGTCAAATTGTTCATGAGTCTAACCTGACTGAAGTCAATTCTACAACGAGCTCTCGTTTGAAAGTTGGTAATTACACTTCTTCAGTTTACTACACAGGAATTGCAGGTTCAAATTTGTCAGAACTGATTAAAACTGACGAGCATCAACTAGGGACTTCTTCTAAAATCGCTCTTAACTGGGATAAAGTATTTGTAACGTATACACTTCAGATTCGTGAGTTTAATGACGAAGATAGAGACTTTCCTTTAATACATGAAGCTGCGAATTTATCTGAAACTTTCTATGATTATTCTAATTTTATTGAAGGTGAAGAATATTCTTGGTCTGTCTTTGCAGTTGATGATTTTGGTTACAGCTCTGAGTCCTCTAAGCAGTATGATCTCCGAATCGGCACAACAAAGTTTTTGGCATTCATGCTTTTCAATGAGTGGGAAGTTCCTTTCCTACTTCTTGGAGTTATGATGGTCATTGCTCTCCAAGCTGGTGTTTTCTTAGCAAGGGAGGAGAAAGATGATTGATCCGATTCATTTCATTTTATTTTCTTCGATACTTTTGCTCATAGGTGCTTATGGCGTCATCAGAAACAAAAATTCAATAGTAGTTCTAATGTCCGTTGAAATTATGCTCACTGCAGCAAATGTTAATTTTGTTGCTTTTTCGACTTATTATCACGATTTAACAGGACAGATTGTTGCTCTGTTCATAACAACTATTGCCGCTGCTGAAGTAGCTATTGGTTTGGCAATACTTCTAAGTTTGTTTAAACAGCGCGATACTATAGAACTTGACTTGCTAAATAGGCTTAGGTGGTAAATAGTGGGTGAAACCAAAAGTATTCCGAAGTTACTCATTAACAAAATAGGCTTATTCTTGACTTTTGCCATTTTCTTTCTGGCTTATCTAATTTTTAGTTCGTCCGAATCTCCTATCTATTATTCGTGGATGATTCCCGTTTTTCCCTTAATATCTTTCGTTTTAATTCTTTTATTTGGTCTTCAAGATTCTGAAAAAGGCGGATCGTTGGCCTTGTTTGGAGTTAGCTTCTCATCGGTTTTTTCTCTGGCTGTTGCATATGATTTGTTTGTTAATGGTACTGCAAGTGGTTCCTACGTAGAGTCTACAAGGGTTTGGTTTAGTGGTTCTACTTTCTCATTCGAATTTGGCACATATGTAGATGCTCTTGCAGGGTTACTGCTATTAGTTGTTGGTGTTGTTTCCTATTTGGTTGTGCTCTTCTCAATAAGCTACATGGACGACCAAGGCAATCGGAGAGTGCGGTATTTTGCTGAAATTTCTTTATTTGTCGCGGCTATGTATGGTCTTGTTGTAGCTAACTCTTTCCTCCTAATGTTTATTTTCTGGGAGTTAATGGGTGTTTGTTCGTACTTGTTGATAGGGTTTTGGTATGAAAAGCCTTCAGCAGCATCAGCTGCCAAAAAAGCGTTTTTAGTTACCAGGGTTGGCGACGTATTTTTACTTCTTGGTCTCGTAATAATGTATAATACTTTCGGTACTTTGAGATATTCTGAATTGTTCTCTGATCCACAGATAATTATGGATAATCTGGATGAAGTTAAGTGGGCCACTTTGTGTCTGTTTGGCGGATCTGTAGGCAAATCTGCACAATTTCCTCTACACGTTTGGCTTCCCGACGCTATGGAAGGTCCCACCACTGTTTCAGCATTAATTCACGCAGCTACCATGGTTAAGGCTGGCGTTTTTTTGGTTGCTAGGGCATTTCCTTTAATTGTTTACAGTCCTGATACTGCATTGTATATTGCAGTTACAGGTGGTCTGACTGCTTTGATTGCCGCTAGTATGGCTATGGTTATGAACGATATCAAAAGAGTACTAGCTTATTCAACTATTTCTCAGTTAGGATACATGTTTCTTGGACTTGGCGCCGGGGCATGGGCTTTCTGGCATTCAACAGACACAGGAGCAGATCCTGGAAGTTCATTGGGATATATGGCTGGCTTATTTCATTTGATGAATCACGCTTTTTTCAAGGCCTTACTATTTTTAGGCTCTGGAGCTGTAATTCATGCAGTTCACACTCAAGATATGCGAGAAATGGGTGGCTTACGCAAGCAAATGCCGGTCACTTCTGTAACAATGGGTTTAGGAGTATTATCTATTGCTGGAGTACCTTTTTTTGAAGATGGTAACATCGAGAAAGTATCTTCAGTTGATTCAGGTATCGGAGTTATTGCTGACAGAACTGCAATGGGACACCTTGCTGCACGAGAAAGAAGAGAGGAAAGAGATAGAGATATTTCTTTGCGA
>MDSZ01151181.1_pt1 | contig 10876 bp, 10 predicted proteins | sample 811201 | NCBI WGS metagenome assembly MDSZ01 (sample SAMN05326647, study PRJNA326480) | marine metagenome | isolation source: seawater | place: Indian Ocean: North | collected 2010 | reverse complement strand
TGGAAAAAGTTGGCCAATTGGTCTTGCGCCAGGAAAGGGTATAAACGCTTTTGTTGCTTTTGGTGTGTGTGCTGGAATGGGTTATACACCTCAAGAAGCATTAGGTGCAGTTCTTGTTGCAGGAGTTTTGTTCTTAATAATATCACTCACTCCGATAAGAGCTTGGTTAATTAACTCAATTCCAAAAAGTTTAAAGCTTGGTATTGGTGCAGGAATTGGATTATTTCTTGCAATTATTGGTCTTCAAATAATGGAGGTTGTAGTTGATAACCCTGTAACTTTAGTTCAATTAGGAAATCTAAGTGATCCATTGGTACTTTTGGGATGTGCTACTTTTATAGCAATAATTGTTTTGGATAAAATGAATGTAAAAGGAAATATTATTATTGGTATTTTGGTATTTAGTATTATTGCATGGGCAACTGGTCTTGCAAAATTTAATGGTATTGCAAGTTCGCCACCACCAATGACATACTTATTTGAATTTGATTTATCCGCCGCAATGACTGCTGGTATGTCTACAGTGATATTTACTTTGTTATTTATTGACTTTTTCGATACCGCGGGAACATTAACTTCAGTTGCGAATGTAGCAGGTAAAGTTGATAAGAATGGAAAAGTTCAAGATATAAATAAAGCTATGTTATCGGATAGTGTTGGTACTGTTGCAGGCGCAATGATGGGAACAACAACTGTTACAAGTTATGTTGAGTCTGGTGCTGGTGTTAAAGCAGGAGGAAAAACTGGAATGACTTCACTCGTAATAGGGTTGTTATTTTTAGCGTGTATATTTTTCGCTCCATTAGCTACTAGTTTACCAAAACAAATAGATGGAGCCGCATTACTTTTTGTTTCGGTTTTATTTATTAGAAATATCACTGACATTGAATGGAATGATATATCTGAGTCTGCTCCAGCTATTCTAGCAATGATAGCTATGCCATTAACTTATAGTATAAGTAATGGTATTGCTTTAGCATTTGTCTCATATGCTTTAATAAAAATATTTACTGGTAAATTTTCAAGTACTTCACCAGCAATTTGGGTAATTGCAATTTTAAGTGTAGTTAGTTTTGCAGTTGCTTAAAGATATAAAATAGGGCTAGTCATTAAAACTGGCCCTATTTATTTTTTTTTATAATTTCTTTAATACTTAATTCCTCATAGTGTTCTGTTGGCTGAACAATCCAAGGATCTGAGTCAAGTCTTACAGGGCAAAAATCTGGTTCAAAAGTTGAAGATTTTTTTTTCCAAAGACAAGCAGTTTTTACCTCTTTAATGTAATTTTTAGTAGGACCATAATTCTTTAACCATTCAATACTTTTATTTAAAGTAAGACCTGTATCTGACAAATCATCAATTAATAACACATTTTTAAAATCTTTATCTGCAGCTAATGAACTTATTTCTCTAGCGAACATAAGTTTTCCCTGTTTGTCTTCTATACCTTCACCTGAATAGCTCTGAATTACTATGTATGCGATAGGCAGTTTCAAAATTCTTGATAAGATATCAATTATTGGTGCTGCTCCTCTCATAATACCAACTAAAACCGTTGGTTTATAACTGTCGTGTATTTGAATAGCCAGTTTTTCTACAATTTTAGTATATTGCTCAAAAGAAATTATTAATTTGTCAGCCATGAAAATTTTTATCATATAAAAAAAATTAAAAAAGATTAAAAAGATGTTATGAAAATTTTTGATTGTTTTATGTATTTCGATGAAGAAATTGTTCTTGATTTGAGGCTCAATACATTAGACAGATATGTTGATTATTTTGTAATAGTAGAAAGTCGGTTTACTCATAAAGGGGATAAAAGAGATTTAAAATTTAAAATTGATAAATTTTCGAAATTTAAAGATAAAATTATTTATTTAATTTATGATCATGAGCCCAATGAAATAGAAAAAATATTTGATGATGATCCTGAAATAAGAAAATCAAAAAAATATATTTTTAATGCTGCTTATAGGGAAAATGGACAAAGAAATTTTATATTAAAAGGTCTAGATAAAGCTAAAGAAGGCGACTTAATACTTATCTCAGATGTAGATGAAATACCAAACCTTAAAAATATAAATTTAAGTTTAATCAAAGAAAAAATTATTTTTTTCAAACAAGATATGTTTTATTATAAGTTTAATTTAAAGTTACCTGATTTAGTTTGGATTGGTACAAGAGGATGTAAAAAGAAAGATTTAATTAGTCCTCAATGGCTAAGAAATATAAAAGATAAAAAATACTCTTTTTTTAGATTTGAAACCTTTTTTTCTAAAACTAAGTATAGAAGTGTTAAATTTATAGAAAATGGTGGTTGGCACTTTTCAAACATTAAAAGTGCAAAAGAGATTGAATTCAAACTAAAATCTTATCTTCATCATAGAGAATTTGACATAAATCCTATGACTACAAAAGAAATCGAAAATATTATTGTAAATAAACAAGCAATTTATGATCTTACAGTAGACAAAAGAATTAATAAGATTGGTAACGGAAGCCAACTAGAAAATCATCCTATGGATAAATTGCCTAATTATTTGCAGGATAATCAGATTAAATTCGAAAAGTGGATAGATCAGAATAAAGAAAATGTAAAATAAATTTATATTATTGAATTAATAATCAAAAAATAGAATCAAATTATTTTTAGTATTGAATAGGCTCGGGATCTATGCTTCTCCATAAATACCAAGTTGCTACTGAGCAATATGGAGTGAATCTTTTTTTAAGAGTATTTACAAACTTAATTGGTGGTAAATATTTTTTATTGTAATTTTTTGAAATTGCTCTCAAGAGTCCGATATCTTGAATTGGCCAAATGTTAGATCTATTATATGTAAAGAGTAGTATCATTTCTGCTGACCATCTTCCTATCTGTCTTAGATTAGATAAATACTCTATTGCTTCTTCATCACTCATTTTACTAATCAATTTCGGATTAAAGGATTTATTAAGAATTTGTTTTGCTAAGCTTTTTATTCCTAAAACTTTTTGACGACTTAAACCACAACTCTTTAATTGAATAAAATTTAATTTAGAAACATTTTTTGCACTAATCTTATTTTTGCATTTTTTTTTAAATTTTAAAAAGACTGAATTAGCAGCTGCAACGCTTATTTGTTGACCTATTATACTTTTACATAATGAAAAAAAAATATCTCTACGAGATGTAAGGATCGTCTCTGAAGGGCTTTCGTAATTTTTAATCAATTTAGATAATATTTTATCTTTTTTAGAAAGATGTTTTTTTGCTTTAATCCAATATTTTGGAACTTTAGTCATTAATTGTTTTGGATGTAATAATCTTTTTATTATAAATTTCTCTTCTAAAAATAATTAATGTAGAAATAATTACTAAAATAGCGCCAATCAAAGTCTTGACTGTTGGTATTTCTCCCCAAATTAGATATCCAAAAATTATTGCAAATACAAGTGCTAAATATTTCAATGGTGTAACTAGAGAGACCTCTGAATATTTATAAGATTGACTTAACCATAAATTTGCAACTCCACCAAAAATGCCAACTAAAGACAATAAAACAAAATGGTAAAAGCTAGGCATAACCCATCCCTTTGGTAAGGTAAAAAAACTTAATATAGTTATAGATAATGAAAAATAAAATGAAATTAGCCAAACAGGTTCGGTAGTAGAAAGTTGTCTGATTGTTATTGCAACATATGAAAGACCTAAACAAAAAATTATTGGAAAAATATAGTATATATTTAATTGATTTATTCCTGGTTCGGTTATAATTAAAATGCCAATAAATCCTACGATTACTGCTAACCATCTAAAAATTCCTACTTTTTCACTTAATAAAAATATCGATAAGATTGTTGTAAATATTGGAGCTGCAAAAGATATACTAACAACCGTTGCCAAGGGTAATTTCCTTAAAGCAATAAAGATTGCAACTAATGCTATTAAACCTGAAATACATCTTAAAAAATGCAATCCTGGCCTCTTGGTTACATAAAAATTTTGAAGTCTATTTTTTGGAATTATAAAAAAATAAAAAACTATTCCAAAAAAACCTCTGAAAAATAGAACTTGTCCAATTGGGTACTCAGTTGACCATTTTACAATTAAATCCATTAAAGAAAATGCACATATTGATAAAAACATGTACAAAAAGCCTAATTGATTTTTGCTTAACATAAGAATAATTAGTAGATTAATTTAAAGTATTATCAATGGAAATTGCAATTTTAGGACTAGGATGTTTTTGGGGACCGGAAATAAAATTTAGTAAACTTAACGGCATCATCAAGACTGAGGTTGGATATTGTGGTGGAAACAGCACAAAGACAAATTACAAAGATGTGTGTACTGGAACAACTAATCATGCCGAAGTGGTAAAATTAGATTTTGATCCTAAAATAATTTCCTACGAAAAAATTATCGAATTTTTTTTTGAAATACATGATCCTACTACTTTGAATTCTCAAGGACCTGATTTTGGAACACAATACAGAAGTGAAATATTCTATTTAAATGATCAGCAAAAAAATATTGCAAAAAAAATGATTGAAAAAGAAAATTTAAGGTTATCAGGAAAAGTTGTTACAAAACTATCTTTAGTTAAAAATTATTGTCCTGCAGAGGAATACCATCAAAGATATTTGGAAAAAAGATAAGATGACCTTAGTAAATACCGATTGGTTAGAAGAAAATATTCATAATGTCAAAATTATTGATTGCTCATGGCATATGCCTCAAACAAAAAGAAATGGATTTGATGAATATAATAAAGAACATATTCCTAACGCAATTTTTTTTGATTTAGATAAAAATTCAAAATTAGATACAAATTTACCACATATGTTAACTGATGCTAAAACTTGGGAAAATATAATGAGTAATATGGGTTTAAAAAATAATGACAGAATAGTGGTTTATGATAACTCAGATGTCATAAGCTCATGTAGATTTTGGTATAATTCAATCTACTTTGGACATGATCCAAAACTAATACATGTGCTTGATGGGGGATTAAAAAAATGGAAAGAAGAAAATAGAATTACTAATAGTGAAAGTGTAATTACTAAACTCTCTAAATATTCATGCAAAGAAAACTCGAGTCTTGTTAAAAATAAAAAAGAGATAGATGAAAATATTTATAAAAATGAATTCACAGTTATTGACGCAAGAAGTAGGGAAAGATTTGAAGGAAAAGTTGCTGAACCTAGAAAAAATTTAAAGAGTGGGTCTATACAAAACTCTCTTTGTTTACCTTACACTGAATTAATAAATAAAGATCATACATTTATAGACAAAGATAAGATCTTAGAAAAATTTATGTCACTAAAGTTTGACCATAATAAAAATCTAGTATTTTCTTGTGGCTCAGGAGTTACCGCAAGTGTTTTGGCACTAGCATATTCTCTAATAAATGATAAATATCATCCTTGTATTTATGACGGTTCTTGGGCTGAGTACGGAATAATTTAGATAAAATGAAAAGATCTACAAAAATAATTACTATTGTTACAAGTTTTTTTCTTATCATAGCAATTGTTATTACCGCACGGACAATGATTGGAAATCATTTTAAGAAAAAATTCAGCAAAATACCTCCTCCTGGAATAATTGTTACAAATGTGATTAATGAACAGTTTTCAGAAAAGCTTGAAACATTTGGTACAGCTATTTCAAGTAAAAGCAAAACTTTTAAAATTAGAAAAGATGACGTTGAGGGAGAGTTAAATCTTAAAGATAAAGTCAAAAGAGGTGATTTAATTTTAAATCTTAAAAGTGGAAATATAATTGCACCTTTTGATGGGGTATTAGGATACACAGGTTTAACCGAGGATATATTTGTTTCAGATAATATATTCATCATAACACTTGATGACAATTCAACAATTTTTTCAGATATAAAAGTTCCAGAAAGTTTTGCTCCATTCATTAAAAAAGGATTACCAGTTGAAGCGAGAGTATCTAGTTATAAAGATAAAGTTTTTTTTGGAAAAATTGATTTTATTTCAAGTAGAATAAACGCTGAAACAAGAAGTTTGTTATCCAGAATTGAGATTGATAATAAAAATTTAGAATTGTTATCAGGATCATTGCTTGAAATTACAGTGAAATTTAATTTAAGGAATTCATTAAGTGTGCCAGATACAAGTATTATGATGGAAGGAGAAAAATCATATATTTACACTGTTTCTGACAAAGATATCACAAATAAAACTGAGGTAGAAATTGGATTAAGAGGAAATGGTAAGGTAGAAATCCTCTCTGGTATCAATGAAGGTGATCTAATAGTTGCAGAAGGTTTAAAAAAAGTAAGACCAAGAGGAAAGATAAAACCAATTAAAAATTAAATGTTCATAACAGAATTAAGTATTAAACGACCAGCTGTTTCATGGGTAATGTCTTTAATACTAATCATTTTTGGTATCTTTGTTTTTTGGAAATTGCCAGTTAGAGAGTTACCAGATGGCATTCAGCCACCAGTCGTACAAGTTCAAGTTGATTATAAATCTGCAGCTGCTGCAATTGTAGATCAAGAAGTAACGCAAGTAATGGAGGATGTAATTGGAGGTGCAGAGGGAATTAAAAATATTGATTCTAAATCAGAAAATGGAAGAAGCACAATTAATATCGAATTCGAGACAAGTATTGATTTAGATAATGCAGCAAATGATATAAGAGAAAGAGTTGCAAGAGTTGTTGACAATCTTCCAGATGAGTCTGACCCACCTCAAATTTTAAAAAGAGCTGCAGGTTTCACAACTACAATGTGGCTATCACTATCATCAAAAACATGGAGTGATTTGGAATTAGGTGATTATGCAGAAAGATTTTTAATAGACCAATTTTCAAGTATAAAAAATGTTGGAAGAATACTTGTAGGAGGACTTAGAGAGCTAAGTATTAGAATCTGGGTTGATCCAATTAAATTGGCAGCAAATGACTTAACCATTCAGGAAGTAGAAAATGCACTCAGAAATGAAAACATTAGGCTGCCAGCAGGCACGCTTGAAGCTGATAATGTAGATTTAACTTTAAACTTAGATAAGTCTTACAACGATATTAATACAATTAAACAATTACCAATTAAAAAATTAACTAACAAGGTTATTTCATTATCTGACATTGCTGATGTTGAGTATGGGCCAGTATCAGAGAAAACTCTTTTTAAGGCACAGACTAAAGACCAGCTTAATCTAAAAACTGTTGGAATTGGAATTTATGCAAGAAGCGGGGCTTCGACAGTTGAGCTTTCAGATGATATAAAAAAAAAGATAGTCGAGGTTAAAAAATCTTTACCTGAAGAATTAGATTTAAGAGTTGCTTTTAATAGAGCTAATTACGTTGAAGCTGCTATTGAGGAAGTTTATAAAACATTAATTACAGCATTTATACTAGTTGTAATAATAATTTACTTATTTCTTGGAAATTTAAAGGCAGTAATTGTTCCAGCGATTGCACTGCCAGTAAGTTTAATAGCATCTTTCTTAGGCTTATATATATTTGGATTGTCTATTAATATATTTGTACTTTTAAGTTTTATACTAGCAATTGGAATAATTACTGATGATTCTGTAATTATGACTGATTCTATTTATAGAAGAATTGAAAATGGCGAAACACCTTTAGTTTCAGCGTACAAAGGATCTAAACAAATTTCTTTTGCAATTATTGCGACTACTTTAATTTTAATTGCAGTTTTTTTACCTTTAATTTTCATTGAAGGTATTTCAGGCACTCTATTTAAAGAAACAGCAATTGCTTTGTCTTTTTCAATTGTGGTTTCTTCATTTGTTGCATTAACTCTATCACCAATGTTGGCAAGTAGATTTCTAAAAAGAAAAACCGCAAAGAACCTACTTGTAAAAAAATTCGAAAAAATTTTCTTAAGTTTTGCTAATTTTTATAAAGAGACTCTTGAAGTTGTAATAAATAAAAAAAAAATTGTTGGGACTTTTGTAATTTTTATTATAATTTCATCTATACTTTTATTTAACTTTACAAAAAAAGAACTACTACCAATGGAAGATAGGGGTGCTTATCTGGTAATTGGTTTTACCGATGAAGGTAGCTCCTTTGAATATACTCAGGAAAGAGCACAAGAGGTTGAAAGGAGATTGATCCCATTACTTCAGTCAGAAGATAGTCCTTACTCTAGATTTATTATGCGTGTTCCTGGTTTTGGAAGTAATGCAAATTCTTATAATAGTTTTATAATTATTGCACTATTAGATGATTGGAAAAATAGAAACAAAAACTCTCAAACAGTAATGCGAGAGGCTATTGGTAAAATTGTAACTGTTCCTCAAGCTGTTGCTTTTCCAATCTCCCCTCAATCAATAAGAGTCTCAAGCTATAATAAACCTATACAAATGGTAATTTATGGAAGAACTTACGAAGAATTAGAAAAAATCCAAAAAAATGTAATACAAAAACTAAGATCAAATCCAAATCTTTCTAGAATTGAATCTGATTACAATCGTAATAAACCAGAGGTCAAATTAGTAATTAATAAAAATAAAGCTCAAGATTTAGGAATTTCGACACAATCAATCGGAAGAACGCTTGAAACATTATATGGAGGAAAAAAAATAACAACTTTTAATCAACTTGGAAAAGAATATCCAATAATTGTACAACAATACCTCTCAGATCGTAGAAATAAAGATGGCATATCAAAAATTTTTGTGAGATCTGAAACATCTGGTAAACTTATATCTCTTGCTAATTTGGTTGAATTTAAAGAGGAAGGGTCGGCTAAAGAACTTGCAAGATATAACAGACAAAGAGCAGTTACTATATCAGCTAACATATCTGAGGGTTACACTTTATCCGAAGCAATTAAATTCCTAGAAAATGTTATGTCTGAAATTGCGCCTGAAAATCAAATTACCTGGAAAGGAAAATCTGAAGAAATAAAAGAAACAAGTAATGAATTATTCATAATTTTTGGACTTGCGCTTTTAACTGCATATTTAGTAATGGCAGCTACATTTAACTCGTTTATACATCCATTTATTATTATTTTAACAGTGCCACTAGCAATTTTTGGTGGATTAGTCTTTATCTTATTTTTAAACACTTCGATAAATATTTTTTCACAAATAGCACTAATTATTTTGATTGGTATGTCGACTAAAAATAGTATTTTAATTGTAGACTTTGCTAATCAAATTAGGACCACAGGTAAAAATGTGGAGTCAGCTGTTAAAGAAGCTTGTAATGTTCGATTTAGACCAATTATTATGACTTCACTTAGTACAATGATTGCGATGCTTCCTCTTGTGATTGGTAATATTGGCCCTGGTGCAGGTGAGGGATCAAGACTTGCTGTTGGTGCTACAATTTTTGGTGGAATGATTATCTCAACTTTTTTTACACTATATGTTACTCCATCGATGTACTTAGCTTTAGCAAAGAATACAAATAGAATTGATGCTATTGATATTGAGCTAAATAAACAACTTACTAAAAAATAATATATTTATTTTTATTTAAAGACTTTTGACATTTCAAAAGCTGATTCTTATAAATCTTAGATTGTTTCTCAACTTTTTTTGCTAAACCAATTACTTTCTTGTTGCTCTTATAATTTTTATAATTGCCCCAACCTTCATGATAAGCCAAATATTGTCTAAAAGCATCTTGAAGAGAAATTTTCAAGATAGATTTTGTTTTACTAGTATCCCAGCCAATAAAATCTACACTATCTTTAAATCGAGCCCTTGTGGCAAATTTATTTCCTGTTTCATTTTTATATTGTGTCCAAGTTCCTTTTACTGCTTGTGAATAACCAAAGGAACTTGAAGGTCGTTTAAATGGAATTACTTTAAATAATTTTTGCCTGGGTGGTTTTGCCAACCAATCAAAATCCGATTCCATCTTAATAATTGCTAATTGAATATGAATTGGCGTGCCCCATTTTAGCTCTACTTTTTTAGCGTGCTTATACCACAAATATCTTTCATCAAAAATTTTACAACTATTCAACGTATTTTTAGGAATTGAAGAACATGAAGAAATAAAAAAAAACAAAAAAATAAATAAAATTTTATAATATTTTCTAATCACTTTTTTTCACTTTTAATAAATCTATACAAATTAAATATTAAAAAAACTAAAAAAACTCCAAAAAAATTTCCAGCTAAATCTTGAAACTGAAAACTTCTTTGCGGTATAAAAAGATGCAAAAACTCTAAAATAATTGAAGCACTGAACAAGTATATAAATAAAAATTTTATATCATTTTTATGATACGAAAATATTCCAAATAACGACAATCCTACAAATGCATAAACATGATTTGATGAAAATAATGTAAAATCAGATGTAAGTTGTGGTTGTTTTTGAATATCACGATAAACTACCCATCCTAATATACTGCCAGGATAAATGTATAGTAAAATTAGTGCAATATTATATGTATGAAATACAAATTTTGTTAAAAAGGATATTTTTTTCATTTATCAATCATTTTTTTCTTTATATTAGATTAAGTTAAAAAAAAATGAGTTATTTAATTTTAATTAGACACGGTCAAAGCGAATGGAATCTCGAAAATAGGTTTACAGGTTGGGTGGATGTTGATTTAACAGAAAAAGGTAAATCAGAGGCAAAAAAAGCTGGAGAATTAATCAAAAAATCTAAAATTAAGATCAATTATTACTATTCGTCAATTCAGCTAAGGGCCAATAACACTCTAAGGATCATTCAAAATATTTTAAACGATGAGAAAAAATTTTTTAAGGCTTGGCAATTAAATGAGAGACATTACGGCGCTCTTACTGGGTTAAATAAAATTGAAATGAGTAAAAAACTTGGTGAGGAAAAGGTGCTAAAATTTAGAAGATCTTGGGATATAAGACCAGATCCTTTAAACAAAGAAAGTCCATTTCA
>MDSZ01187702.1_pt1 | contig 10877 bp, 9 predicted proteins | sample 811201 | NCBI WGS metagenome assembly MDSZ01 (sample SAMN05326647, study PRJNA326480) | marine metagenome | isolation source: seawater | place: Indian Ocean: North | collected 2010 | reverse complement strand
TTTTAAAATCTAATTCTCCCTTGTTTTTTAGAAAATCGACTGCATTCACAATATAAATATGATTTTTATGCTCCCAAAATTGTGCAGGATATAATAAGTAATTCCCTACTTTGTTAATGTTTAATATTTCTTCACGTATACTCTCATTTTGATAACTATCAATACTTGCAAGGATTGGTGGAAATTTGATTTCAACTATTTTTCTATCATCGATTTTATAAGCATCTGATATCTCTTTTTTTAATTTATTTGCCCCAATTATAATTTTGCTGGCATTTTTGCTTGAAAGCAAATATTCGTCGTCTCTTTTTTTAAAAATTTTTTTAAATTCTGTTAGCCCTTTTTGATTTCTATGATCAATATCAAGAATGGAATAAATAAATTTTGTTTTTTTTACAGTTGTTGCTAGGGAACTTGAGTCTAAAAAATACACTAAATCTACTTTTTTTTTTAATAAAAATCTTTGAAACGGATAATCTATAGGTAAAAAACTTAGAATTTTTTTTAGTCTATTATTTAATCTATTTAAAAAATTTCTTTTATTATAAAGTAAGATTTTTTTACCAAGTTTATTTTCTAATATTTTTTTAGTTTTATAATAAGTGGTAATGTATATAAAATTAAATTGCTTTATTTCAGATAAATGACTACACACGCTTAACGACATATTTTCTTTCCCTCCTGAGTCATGGGTAATATCAATTACAACAGCAATATTTTTCATCGGAACTCAACCAAAATTAAGAATATCATCAATTTATATTCCCTCTTTTATTAATATTTTTTTAAATTCTTTGAGCCTTGCTTTAGAATGGTAATTTTTGTTAAATATACTGTTACCTCTTTGAGAAATTTTAAATGCTTTTTTTATGTTTTTTTTAAAATAATTTATTTTATTTTTTAAATCTTCTTTTGATTCAAAATAAATTACATGTTTTTCATTTTTAAACACCTTCTCCATACATTTATTCTTATCGGTAAATAATAAACATCCACAAGATAGTGCTTCAAAAACTCTTGAATTTATATTTTTATCTTTATCAAAATCTGAATTAATGTTTATGCAAAATTTAAATTTTTGCAGTTCTTTTATTAATTCTTCACCAAATATTTCATTTTCATTTACATATTTAAGTTTATTAGTAAAAGGCAATACTCTTATGTTATAGAGATGATCCATAATCTTTGGAAACATTTTAATCAGTATACTATTTAAAAAATTAAGAATTTTATATTTTTCAATTGTGTTACGCAATCTCAGTTTTAGGTCAAAATTTTCATATAAAAATATTAAATATCTCAATCTAGCTGAGAAATTGTTACCTAAAGATCCAGTAAAATAAATCTTATTGGATCTTTTTTTAAAATTTTTAAAATTTGTTTTAAAAACTTTTGGACTGGAAATCATTAGTTTGTAATATTTAAAGTTTATTTTTCTAGCTATAGTAATTAAATTATCGTTATATGTAATTAAGCAATCATATATAGATTTTAAATATTTTAAATCACTTTCACTTACATTATGTGATAACCAAATCATTTTTTTTGTATTTTTAAATTTTTTAATATATGTGTGAATATTACTATTATTTGTTGTGTTAAAAATGTAGTTTGGCTTAAATTTCAAGTCGTGATTCATTTTTCTCAAAATTTTCTCATCTTCTAAAAATTTCATATCAATAAACGGATAAATTTTTTTTAACTTATAGTCTTTTTTAAGATTATTATAAAAAAAGTTAGCCCAAGTTTTATCTAATTTATTAAATTTTATATATTTTTCTTTAATAGAAGAATTTTTTTTTAAGCTAGCAGACATAAAATCGTAGGTATTAAGTATAAATAAAATTTTTTTTTTCATTGTTAATTATTATTCTTATGATCAATTAATTAACGAATAAATTATGTCTTTTTGAAGATTGAAATTATGTTTAATTATACTCTTGCATTTTAAAGAAATCTAGTATTTAAAAAATGATTAATGATTAATCAATTTTTTGGTATCTTAAGAGTAATTGGTAAACAGAACAGGCTAAGAAGTCTTTTTTTATTATTAGTTTTGTTATGCATTATTTTTTTAGAGTTACTTAATTTTTCTCTTATAATTCCAATTTTAAGTATAATTTTCAATAATGGGTCTAAGGAAAATTTTTTTTTAAATTTTATTGAAACGCATCTAAACTTTAATTTTCAAAACATATTTATAATTGGGATAATATTTCTAACAGTGCTTTTTTTAAAAATATTAATCTTATTACTTTTTGAATACATATTACATAAATATTCTAGACGTATTAATGTTGATATTACCTTAAAGGCATATTCATATTTTCTGCATTCACCCTGGCAAGAAATTTTTAAAAAAAACCATGGATATATGATGAGAAATATTTTAGGGGATACAGGGGTTTTTATTGGACAAGGCTTAATGAAATTTATAGAACTTTTCAAAAATACAGTTTTACTTGCTTTTATACTTGGATATCTTTTTTTCGTAAACTTTAAAGTAACTTTTTTAATTTTAATTCTACTTATTTTTTTTATTTTAATATTTTATTTAGTTTTTAAAAAAAAATTTATTTCAATGTCTGAAGAAATTATAAATCTTGATGCCTTTAAGTATAAGAATATTTCTGAAAGTATTCTTAATTTAAGAGACATTAAATTAACAGGAAGTGCAAATTATTTTTTAAACCTTTTTGAAACAAACGAAAATAAGGTTACAAAAGTAGTTATTGCAGATGCAATATTAAGTAAATTACCGAGATATTTGATTGAAATTATTATTGTTTTATTCGTATTCGGAGCACTTGTATTTTTTAACTTAAAAAATATTGATATGGTAAATTTGATACCAATATTAGGTCTTTATAGTTTCGCAGCTCTTAGAATGATACCAATATTTTTAGTCTATAATTCGAGCTTACAATCGATAAAAATGGGCAAATTTCAAATTGATGAGGTAATTAAAAATGCTGGAAGATTCTCCGAGTTTTATAGAGAGAAAGAGCAAAAAGATAAAAAAATTAAAAATATAAATCAAAACTACGATCAAAATTTAGAAATATTTGTATCAGATTTATATTTTGGCTACAGCGATAAGAAAGAAATATTTAAAAATATAAATTTAAAATTAAAAAAAAATAATACTATATTTTTGGAAGGATCCAATGGCTCTGGTAAAAGTACTTTTGTTGACTTAATCTCAGGAATGCTAAAGCCTAATAAAGGGAGTATTAAAATTAATGGTATTAATTTAGAAGATATAAGCGATAGTTGGAAAGATAAAATAGGTTATGTTTCCCAATCAAATTATTTAATAAATTCTTCTATAAAAAATAACATAGTTTTTGGCAGAAAAAATATCTCTGACAAGAATATAAATGATGTTTTAAAGATTGTGGGTTTAGACTCTTTAGTCAATGATCTTCCAGATAAATTATCCACTAATGTTGGAAACTTAGGTACATCTTTATCTGGTGGTCAAAAACAAAGGATATCTATTGCGAGAGCCTTGGTGGCAGATCCAAAAGTTATTATTCTCGATGAAGCTACAAATGCTCTAGATATTGAGGGTGAAAAGAAATTTTTAGAAATAATAAATAAAATTAAAAAAGATAAGATAATTATTTTCATCGCTCATTCAAATATAATCAAAGATTTTTGCGATATAAGCTTTAAAATAAAAAATAAGAATATTGAATTTGAAGAGAATAAATAAAATAATATTTACTTATTTTTAATTTCTAAAACTAATTGTGGTGAATTATGACCACTTTTACTCATTTTGAATTGATGAGTTATTTTATTTTTAAATATTTTTATTATTTTTTCTTCATTTATATTCGACCAATCAGCAAAATTGAACTTCTTTTCAAAAAGATCAAAATCATCAATTACAATTAAAAAATTCTTCTTAATTTTTGAAATTGCTGTAAGTTCATTTAATAAAGGGACCTCTATATCAGAAAGTTTATTAATCTTTGTATCGGTAAATATTTTTTTTTTCTTACCTAAAACTTTATTTTTTATTTTACTAAATAAATTTTCAGATATATCTTTCTCAATACTCTCTGCTGTATAACCTTCGTAGCTAGAGCTATGTGCATCAAGAAAAATAACAACGTTTTCTTTTTGAGTATCATTGATTACTTTCTCAATAAGTATTGAACTATCTCCTAAATGAAAGTTTAGGTTTTCAATATTTTCTAGTTTTGCTTTATTTTTTGCATGCAAGTAAAGTTCCTCAACTATTTCAATAGTATGGAACTCGACATGTTTAAATTTTTTAGCTAATGGAATAATTGATATACCAGTAAATGTTCCTGTTTCAATAAAACAATCATATTTTTTCAAAATTGATTTATCTAAAATCTCGCTGAATCTGTCTGAGCTTAATCTCCCCATTAAATTTAATATTTAAACTATATATAATGTTTGTTTTTAATATAATTTAAAAAACCTCCTTTTTTCCTCAAACCTTCTAATTCTTTTTCAATTATCTCCCAATCAATTATATTTTCATTTTTAAAAAAATATCTGATTAAAATTTTTTTATCTAAAAAAAGAATAAGAGCTAAAAAGAGATATTTTATTTTCAAAATTTTTAAATTTTTCCATGAGTTATGATCCTTAATAATACTTTTATAGATTGTCGAAGATAAGTATTCAGAAGGTTTTTTTATAATTAAATTAAGTTTATTTGAAATTTTATTACTCGAATAGATAGTTCTCATCCATTCTAAATTCAAATCCGTAAATTCATCAAATTCTTTTGTGGTTTTTGGATTAGGAAAAACAGTGTACATAAAGTACGGAAAAAATTTTATCCTTTTTTTAATTTTTTTTTGTTCAAAATATAATTTTATATATTTTTCTAGATTCCAATTTTTTTTGTTTTTCATTAAATTATATAAACGCTTAGGTTCAGTTAATATTGGATTTAAAATTGATAAGTAGGCTTTAATATCACTTTTATTAGTTAATACATATCTATCTGTTACTCCTCCAAATCCTTCATCATCTGGGATCCAAATGTATTCTTTTTTCATTTTATCTACCGACGGATGTTTAATTGGCCAAAAGTAGTCTGATCTCGTTACTATAAATCTATCATATTTTTCTATAAGATTATTTTCTTCGAGGTTTTGTAATAATAACCATCTATAAAATATAAGTATAGAAGAGCTTCCAACTCTGTCTTTACTCCAGTTTGGAAAACTACTTAAATGACTTTTGTCACCTGATGTATACCCTTTAATTCCACCAAGCCAAAAATCTTTAATATTAAGTAAAATTCTCCAATCCTCTTTTTTTTCTTTAGAATTTTCAAAAATTTTTTGTTGAGCTAAATCAAAACCTTTTGAATAATCATCACCGAAGTCTTCAATTGTCCATTTATACTTAGCATTTTTCCAAAAAGGATTTTCGAAGTTATATTTTTTAGTTAATCCAATACATAATGCTAGGTCGGCATTAAGCTCTCTTAAAACATTTTTTTCGAAATTCTTCCACGTGACTTCATGACTCCTGGTTTGAGCAATTATACATACTAGAGTTTTAGCCATATATAAGTAAATTAATAACTAGTTTTTTCCTAAACTTATTAATTTTATATTTTTATTTCTCGATATATATCGAAAAGGATCAATAACAGTGGAACCTTTTGGAAATTTAAATTTTTTAAATACGCTGTGTTTCGTTCCTATAAAATATACACCTCTAGAAAATTTAGGTTTTCTTTTATCGACAAATGGATCAAAATAAGAAAATTTTAATTTTTTTAATTTCAAAAAATTTCCTAACAAAATAGCTGGACTACCTGTTTCAATATTTGTTTCTGGTTTAAATGTTTTACCTAAAATATAAATTTTATCTTTAAATTTCATATTTGATTTTATTAATTTTACTAGCCATTTTGTTTGAAGCTCTCTTTGCAACATTGTTGCTTCAAACCAGTCCATACTCAATTTTTTTTTTCTAGCAAGCCATGATAAAGCAATATTATCTCTTGGATGACAACCGCCACCATCACCCATTCCGCCATGTAAATATTTATTACTTATTATTCTGCCTTTACACATCGAAAGTGCCTTGGTAACTTGATCAACGTCAGTGTTAGGTAAACTGTGGCACAATTCCATTACAGTATTAATAAAAGCGATTTTCGTTGATATAAATGTGTTGTAGCAAACCTTTATTAGTTCAGCGTTTTCAATAGTTGTTTTAAAAAAAGGTGATTTATTTATAGTTTTATAAAATCTTTCAGCTTTTTTGGCTGCAAACTTATCATCTACTCCAAAAAGAATAATCTCTGGATTCAAAAAATCATTTATTGTTGTGCCCATAGCAATAAAAAATGGGTTGTAACATAATTTTACATATTGATTTAATAACGGTTTAATTTCTCTGTTAATTGTGCCTGGAAGTACAGTTGAAATAATTATTACAACTGTATTTTTTTTTTGCAATTTTATTTCATTTGCCAAATCTTTTATTCCTTTTTTTAAAAACCTATAATCAAAGTCAATTCTTTTGTTAGGTATCGATGTTACACCTTCATATTTTGGATCATGAGGTGTTTGAATTGGTACAAAGATAATTTCTGACTTTTTAACTAACTTTTTAATGTCGACTAATTCTAGTCTTGATTTTTTCAGAAGTTTTGGAGCTTCAACTTCTCTATACGGTATTTTTTTTAATTTAACAAAGGATTTTACTTTTTTTGAAATATCAAAACCAAAAACTTTATGGCCCTTATCTTCTACAGCCAAAGCAACCGGCAAACCTAATTTGCCTAAACCTAAAAAACCTATATTCATAAATGTAATTTTTTAAACCTTTCTATTATTAAATTTTTAAAAAGCAAACATTAAATTCATTTATTTTATTTTTAAATATTTTTTAACTTGTCTAAAAATATCTAAATTTTCATTTACAATTATTGTCTTTGCTTTAATTTTGTTTCCAAATTGCAAATCAATATGTTTATCTCCAATCATTACTAATTTATTATCGTCAATCGGCCATTTTTTCTTTGCTAATTTAAACATACCAATATTTGGTTTTCTTAAATTTTTTAAATATGCTGATGAAAATTTTTTACTATTTTTAAAATAAGGAGAAAAAAAAATATCATCGATTTGGGCAAAATTGTTCTTAAACTCAGTCAACATCCACTTATGCAGTTTATTTAAATCATTTATAGAATAATAACCTCTGCCAATTCCTGATTGGTTAGTGACGATAAATACAAAATAATTTTTTCTATTAAAAAATTTAATTGTTTTCAAAATATTTTTTGTAAAAATAAAATTTTTTTTAGTATGAACATAACCCATATCCTTATTTATAACGCCATCTCTGTCTAAAAAAACTGCAGGATATTTTATTTTTGGCAATATAGATTTTGCTTTAAATAAATCAGATTTAATTCCTATATCTAAAAAAAAGTTACTTTGAAAATTAATTGATTGTATCTTTCCTTTTTGAGCTAGTAAAGGCAATATCCGACTCTCTAGAGAAATGTTTTCAATTTTAAGTTTGTTAAAAATTTTTTTTTTAAAAATATAAGTGCCCATATTAACATTTGATTTTTTTTGAGATGAAATGTTGCTAAATTCTTGAACTTTACTTTTTTTTATTTTTATACTTCCATACCTTTTATTTATAAGATTTTTAAAACATAAGACTGCATCAAATTTTTTTTTATTAAATTTTTCCGCAAGATGGAAAAGATCTGCGTCAAAGTATGTATCTCCATTTAAAAGATAAAAAATATTTTCAAGTTTATTTTTTGCATTGATTAAAGCGCCGCCAGTGCCATATGGCTTTTTTTCCTTAAAGCACGTAATTTTTGTGTAATTATTAATTTTTAAGTTGTGGTACTTTTTAAAAAATCTCTCACTTTTGTAACCACAAAGTAGTAATATTTTAGCTATTCTAAACCTAGATAGTCTATAAATTAAATAATCTAAAAAAGGTTTATTATTCAATTTAATCAAAGGCTTTGGTGTTTTTTTTGTTATGTCACCAAGTCTTGATCCTATCCCACCACATAAAATAACCGCCTGTTTAATTGTATTTTTTGAAACTGTCTTATTTTTAGCTAATTTAACCATTAAATTAAATTTTTATTTTAAGAATAATTCTTAATTTTATAATGTAGTTTTGTTAAAACTTTAATAAAAAAATATATTTAATAAATATTATTTATGAAAATTAATATAATTAAAGATAAACTTTTAAATTCAATTAAGGAAAATAGCACAATTCATGAAAAATTAATTAAAAAAGATATTTTAATCAATAAAGCTATAAATTTATTTTTTAAAACTCTTAAAAATGGAAAAAAAATTTTGATATGTGGAAATGGTGGATCTGCTGCTGATGCACAACATCTAGCTGCTGAAATGTTAGTGAGATTAAGTCCAAAAAAAAATAGAAAACCATTCCCAGTATTGAGCCTATGTACAGATACATCTACATTAACAGCGTGTAGTAATGATTATGGTTTTTCAAAGGTTTTTGAAAGAAATTTAAATGCTTTTGGAAACCCTGGAGATGTTTTGCTTGCAATAAGCACATCGGGAAACTCATTAAATATTATCAAAGCAATTAAATTGGCAAAGAAAAAAAAAATTAAATCTGTTGGTTTTTTAGGATTGAATGGTGGAAAAGCAAAACGAATTGTGGATATTCCAATAATAGTAGATAGCAATAATATTGCTCGAGTCCAGGAGGTACATATATTTCTTGGACATTTTATTTTTCAAGAGTTAGAAAATCTTTTAATTAAAAATTAATAATTATTTTTAAAATGAATTTTTGTATTTCTTAATATATTTATTAACTCTTTAATTCCCATTTCTAAGCTGATCTTTGCAGAAAAACCTTTTTTTTCTATTTTTTTGTTGCTTACAAAATAGTCTCTTTGGTCCGGATCTTTTTTATTTTTTTTTATGATTATTTTGAGTGGTGAGAATTGTTTTTTAATTTTTTTTGCTAATTGAATTTTAGTTATATTTGCCGAGGACAATCCTAAATTATAAACATTGTTTTTTAGACTATTAAAGTTCTCTATAGCAAAAATAAAAGCTTTTACTACATCTTTAATATGAATAAAATTTCTTCGAAAATGAGGTTCATAAATTTCAATTTTTTTTGTTTTTATTGCTTTTTCAACAAAATTATTTACCAACAAGTCAGTCCTCATTCGATAAGAAAAACCGAAAATTGTGGCTAAACGAAAAGCTATACAATTTCCTTTTTTTAAAATTTCTTTTTCGGCTTCAGCTTTTGTTCTACCGTAAAGTGAAATTGGATTTAAAGGTGAATTTTCATCACAAAATTTATTTTTTTGCCCAATACCATACCCAGAGTTACTTGTTGGAAATATAATTTTTTGTTTTTTTTTTATAATTTTTAATAATAATTTAACAGAGGTTAAATTTGTTTTCACAGCCTCCTTTTTAAATTTTTCACACAGCGGAGCTCCTACTAATCCGGCTAGAGGTATGATAAAATCTTGATGTTTGATTATTTTTTTTAAAACATTTATTTTTGTTATATCTTCTTTTAAAAAAATAAAGTTTTTATTTACAAATAAGTGATTTATGGAGTTGCTAGAATATTTTAATATATCTACTACAGTTACAATGTGACCTTTTTCGATAAGCGCAGTTGCTAACATGGATCCAATGTATCCAGCTCCTCCGGTTATTAGAATTTTTTTTTTCATGACCTATAATTTCTACATTCTTGTAATAAATTTTTTACCGAGGTCCTAAAAGGTACTAATGGTCTCCACCCGGTATGTTTTTTAAATTTTGATGTTTTAGGAATTTGAAGCGTAACATCTTGTGGTCTAAGTAGTTTTTTATCAATTTTAGTTTTTATCTTAACACTTGATAGTGAAATTAATTCATTAAGAAATTCACCGACTGAGATTATTTTATTTCCACCTATGTTGTATATTTCTCCAATTTTCCCTTTTTTTGCTGCTAGCCAATATGCTCTCATCGCATCATTAATATCAACAAAAGTTCTAACACTTTTGAGATTTCCATGAGTTAAAAAATTTTTTTGTTTTCGTTCAATCATGGCGATTTGATTTGCAAATGAAGTTTGAAATAAATTCATTCTTCTGGCATTTGTGTATGAAAACATTCTAGTAATTACGATATTCATTTTGTAACATTTGTAATAAATTTGTGAAATTATATCCTGAAATGCCTTTGTAGCAGCATAAGGATTGACTGGACTAATTGCTTGACTTTCATCTATAGGTATATCTTTTTTTGTAACAGCTCCATATACCTCAGAGGTGCTACAAATCATTATTAGAGTTTTAAGTTTAAGTCTTCTTACACTTTCAAGCAAATTTAATGTAATTGAATTATTGTTATCTGCAAATTTTAATGGATTATCAAAAGAATCTCTCACATCTGCATTTGAAGCCAAATGAAAAACTGCATCTGGCTTTACTTTATTTAAAATTTTTTTTGTTCTATTAAAATTTTTAAGATCTAATTTAAATAATTTTAAATTTTTTATTTTTTTTTCAATCGTTGATTTATATCCTTTAGATCTGTAAGAACCATAAATATTTATTTTTTTGTTTTTTTTATAAATATACTCAGCTAAGTAACTGCCCCCGGAACCAGTAATACCTGTAATAAATATTCTTTTAAATTTTCTCATATTAGCTAAAAGTTATTGAGGACATTAAGCACTTTTTTAATCTTATCTTTATTTAGAGTTGGAAAATTACCAATATAATATCCAAAATTATGGATATGATCGACATTTTTAAATTTTTTAAAATTAACATTTTTAATAATTTTCTTAAGCCAAGGTTGTCTTAGTTGATTGCCCCCACC
>MDSZ01071207.1_pt1 | contig 10877 bp, 10 predicted proteins | sample 811201 | NCBI WGS metagenome assembly MDSZ01 (sample SAMN05326647, study PRJNA326480) | marine metagenome | isolation source: seawater | place: Indian Ocean: North | collected 2010 | reverse complement strand
TCAAATATATACAATGACTTTACGGCTGAGTGGCAGAGTGGTCATGCAGCGGATTGCAAATCCGTCTACGCCGGTTCGATTCCGACCTCAGCCTCCAAAACAAAACTCTATTTTTTATCAAAAATCAAATAATCAAACTTCTGTATAATCTTCCTTATGATAAACGTAGTTGTTAGTGGAGGTTTTGATCCTGTCCATATAGGACACTTAAGACTCTTAAACGAAGCTAGGAGTTTGGGAGATTCACTGACTGTAATTTTAAATTCTGATAAATTTTTAATGGAAAAGAAGGGTTTTATTTTTATGCCATTCAAAGAAAGAAAAGAAATTTTATTGGGCTTTTCTTCTGTTAATAAAGTTGTGAGGTCTATTGATTCCGATCAAACAGTCAGTGAAACAATCAATCTACTTGCAAAAAAGAAAAAAATAGATATTTTTGCAAATGGAGGAGACAGAAGAAATTCGAAAGATTTACCTGAATACCAAGTATGCAAAAGAAACAATGTTAAGTTAGTTTTTAATGTTGGGGGTGGAAAAATTCAGTCAAGTTCAAATCTCACTAAAGATCTGAATAATTACAAAGAAGCAAGACCCTGGGGCACATTTGAAAACCTTGCAGAAGAAAAGAATTTTAAAATAAAAAAAATAATAGTAAATCCAGGACAAAAATTAAGCAGACAGTTTCATGCTTTCAGAGACGAAAATTGGTTGATCCTAAAAGGGAAGGGTAAATTTACAATTGGAAGTGAGAAAATTATCGGTAAGCCTGGCGATAATTTTTTTGTTCCTAAGAAACAAACTCACAGAATAGAAAATATAGGAAAATCAAAATTAACTATCATAGAAATCCAGACTGGAAAGAAATTATCTGAAGCTGACATTATCAGGTTAGATGACGTTTATGGTCGAACATGAAATACCCTAGATAACCTTATTCATTAAGAATGTTTAAATAAATAGATATCTAGCTATGAAAAGAACGAGAAATATATCAATAATTGGAGCTGGATATGTAGGAATGTCCTTGGCAATAATGCTAGCTCAAAGACATGACGTGAACATTATCGATACAGATGATAAGAAGGTAAGATTGATAAATTCAAATGAATCTCCTTTAAAAGATTATTTTTTAATTAACTTTTGGAAAAAAAATAATCTATCTATAAATGCATCTAACAAAATAAAAACAACAGTTAAGAAAAGTGAATTCGTGATTATTTGCACTCCAACAAATTATTCGGAAGACAAAAATTATTTTGATACTTCAAGCGTTGAGGATTCTATTCAAAAAATTACAAATTTATCAAAAGAACCAACAATCATCATCAAGTCCACAGTTCCGGTAGGATTCACTGAAGAAATGAAAAAAAAATATCAAAATAAAAATATTATTTTTTCCCCAGAATTTTTAAGAGAAGGAAAAGCTTTGGAAGATAATTTATTTCCCTCAAGGATAGTATTAGGTTCCAAAACTAAAGAAGCGAAATTGTTTGCGAAATACTTACAAAATGCAGCGCATAAAAAAGATATTCAAACTGTATTCATGAGAAGTTCTGAAGCAGAAGCTGTAAAATTGTTCTCAAATTCCTTTCTTGCAATGCGAGTATCTTTTTTCAATGAACTTGATAGTTATAGCATGGCTAAAAAACTCAATCCTAAACCAATTATCGAAGGAGTATGCTTAGACAGTAGAATCGGAAATTTCTACAACAACCCATCTTTTGGGTACGGAGGTTATTGTTTACCGAAAGACACAAAACAGCTTCTAGCGAACTATGAAGAAGTTCCTCAAAATATAATTGGAGCAATCATTAAGTCAAATTCAACAAGAAAAGATTTTATTTCTGATCAAATTTTAAAAAAGAGGCCAAAGGTTGTTGGCATATATCTTCTCTCAATGAAAAAAGATTCGGATAATTATCGTTCATCCTCAATCCAGGGAATCATGAAAAGAATTAAAGCTAAAGGGGTTGAAGTCATAATTTATGAGCCAAAATACGAAGACAGCTTGTTTTTTAATTCCCGTGTTATTAAAAATTTAAATTCTTTCAAGAAAAAATCTGATGTCATAATTTCTAACAGAATGTCTTCAAATCTTGAAGATGTAAAAAATAAAGTTTTTACAAGAGACTTATTTAATGAGAATTAAAAAGGCTGTCATTCCAGTTGCTGGATTGGGGACAAGAATGCTGCCAGCTACTAAAGCAATTCCAAAAGAATTGTTACCTATTGTTGATAAGCCTTTAATACAGTTCGTTGTGGAAGAAGCGATTAGCGGGGGAATTGACGAAATTATTTTTGTGACGAGAAGCGGAAAAGAGGCAATAGAAAATCATTTTGATGAAAATTATGAGTTAGAAAAATACTTAGAAAAATCAGGTAAAACAAAAATTTTAAAAACTATAAAAAATCTAATTCCAAAAAATATTAAAATATATTCAGTCAGACAAGAAAAAGCTTTAGGCTTAGGCCATGCTATTCTTTGTGCAAAAGCTTTACTGAAAGGCGAGGATTTTGCAGTGCTATTGCCTGATGAGATTCTTTTTACTAAGAGAAAAAAAAATGATTTCTCAAGAATGATAAGTTCTTACAATAAAACTGGTAAAGGCCAAATATTGGTTGAAAAAGTACAGAAATCAGAACTGATAAACTATGGAGTGGTAAATTTAGATAAAAAAGAGCTTAGTGAAAATACCTCTCAAAATATTCTAAACGTAGTTGAAAAGCCTCTTAAAAATCCTCCTTCAAACTTTAGAGTTGTAGGTAGATATGTCCTCCCTCATAAAGTATTATCCATTCTTGAAACTTGCTCTCCCGATAAAAATGGAGAAATACAACTTACGGAAGCTTTAGACAAAATTTCAAAAAAAAATCATAATGACCTTAAAGCGATACTTTCCACTTCTAACATATTCGATTGTGGATCAAAAAAAGGATTTATAGGTGCAAATATTTTAAGATCTTTAGAAGACAAAGATTTAAAAAAATACATTAAGGAGATTCTAGATTAAAAGCCCAGGTGGTGGAATTGGTAGACACAAGGGACTTAAAATCCCTCGAAGGCGACTTCGTGCCGGTTCAAGTCCGGCCCTGGGTACCAAAAAAATATGAGTGAAAACGAAATAAAAAAAACAAAACTTGTATCTGATGATGACGGAACACTAAATTTTTTAGAGCTGATTTATTTATTGTGGGCAAATAAAATAGTCATATTGAGCTGCTCCCTAATAGTGAGTATATTTGCTTTTGTTTATTCTCAATTTTTACCAAATCTATATACAAGCTTGTCTGTAGTTACGCTCTCAAATTCAATTGAAAATCAAGAATCTCCAATGGGCGGCTTAGCATCTTTAGCAGGAATTTCTCTTGGAGGTCAATCTTCTAAAGACGACGAAGGTATAGAGATAATGAATTCTCTTAATTTCTTTGAGAATCTCGTAGAGAGAAATGATTTATTTGAAAAACTAGCCTTAGTTAATGGATGGGATAAAGAAACAAATACTTTAATTTACGACAAAAGTAAGTTCGACGAAAACAGTAAAAAATGGATTTCAAAAAAACCGTCTATGCAAGATTTATACTCGCAATTTCATAAAAGATTCACTATTGACAAAAACAATCAAGGTTTTATTGAGCTTTCATTCAAACATTACTCACCTTACTTCGCTAAGGAGATAGTAAGTTTGGTTATAGATGAAATAAATTTTATAACAAAAAATAATGAAATTGAAATTTCATCAAATTCATTAAATTTTTTAAAAAATGAAATTGAAAGATCTAAACTGGTTGAAATTAGAAAAGTAATAGCAGATTTAATCCAGAAGGAAACTCAGACTATAATGATGGCTAACTCATCTAATTCTTTTTTATTCAAAAAATTATCCGAGCCTTATGCTCCAGAAATAAAATCTGAACCAAATAGATCATTTATTTTACTCATAGGATTCTTGATCGGATTTCTGATTTCAGCTTCATACTTCATAGTAAGAAATTTTACTAGACAAAATTCTGAAAATTAAAATTTGTGAAAATAATTATTACAGGCTCAGCAGGTTTTATAGGGTTTCATGCTTCAAAATTATTTCTATCAAAGGGATTTGAAGTAGTCGGTATAGACTCTCTTACGAGATACTATGACGTAAATCTTAAAAAAAGAAGAAATGAAATTTTAAAGAAATTTAAATCATATAGTTTTTATAAAATAGATATTTGCGATGATGCAAAACTAAAAAAAGTTTTTAAAAAAGAAAAGCCTGACGTAGTTATCCATCTTGCAGCTCAAGCTGGAGTAAGATATTCAATTGAAAATCCAAAATCTTATGTTGAATCGAATTTTTTTGGAACATTCAATATTTTAGAAGCGATTAAAGAAAATGAAATTAAGCATTCTCTTATTGCTTCAACTTCCTCTGTTTATGGTGCAAATGAAGATATGCCCTTCAAAGAAAAAGATAAAGCTGATCATCAGTTATCTTTTTATGCGTCAACAAAAAAATCTTGTGAGGTTATTTCGCATTCTTATTCTCATCTTTATGATCTTCCTATAACCTGCTTTAGGTTTTTCACTGTCTATGGGCCATGGGGTAGACCTGATATGGCGCTTTTTAAATTTACAAAATCTATTCTGGAAGGGAAACCGATCGATGTTTATAACTTTGGGAAAATGAAGAGAGACTTTACATATGTTGATGATTTAGTTGAATCTATCTTTTTGCTTATTGATAAAATTCCATGTACCAATACTCCTATAAGTTCAAAAGACTCTATTTCATCTGTAGCTCCTTGGCGACTAATAAATATAGGAAATTCAAAACAGGAAAAATTAGAGGACTTCATCAAGGAGATAGAGACACATCTAAATAAAAAAGCAGTAAAAAATTTAATGGAGATGCAACCAGGGGATGTACCTGCAACTTTTGCAGATATTTCCTTATTGAAGGAAATCACGGGTTATATTCCGGATACAACTATTAGCAAAGGAATTAAATTATTTCTTGAATGGTACAAAAATTTTTATGAACACAAGTGAACATGAAAAAAATTAAAATAGGAATCGTTGGATTAGGTTATGTTGGACTACCTTTGGCAGTGTTATTTTCAAAGCGATTTAAAGTTCTTGGATACGATATAGACTCAAAAAGAATTTCTAAATTGCAAAAAGGTATTGATGATACTTTTGAAGTAAAATCTCAAGAATTATTAAAAAATAAAAAAAAATTATCCTTCTCGAGCAATCCCAAGTCTTTAAAAGATTGTAATTTCTATATTCTTACTGTCCCAACTCCAATATATAAAAATAAAAAGCCTGATTTAAGTTTTTTAAAAAAAGCAACAAGTTTAGTTGGCGAATATTTAAATAAGGGGGATTATGTAATTTACGAATCTACAGTCTATCCAGGAGTAACTGAAGATTTTTGTTTACCAATTTTAGAGAAAATATCTAAATTAAAGGTAAATAAAGATTTTTATATTGGTTATAGTCCAGAGAGAATCAACCCTGGAGATAAAAAAATAAAGTTAAAAGATATCGTAAAAATCGTTAGTGCTTCAAATGAGTACTCTCTAAAAAATATAAAAAAAATATATAACTCGGTTATAGAAGCCGGCATTTATAAAGCAAAGAGCATCAAAGTTGCTGAAGCAGCAAAAGTAATAGAAAACACCCAAAGAGACATAAATATTGCTTTAATGAATGACTTATCAAGTCTTTTTCAGATATTAGGATTAAAGACTAAGGATGTATTAGATGCTGCAAAAACTAAATGGAATTTTATACCATTTGAGCCAGGTTTTGTTGGCGGTCATTGTATTGGAGTAGATCCATATTATTTAACTCATCTTGCGAAGGAAATAGGGCATAACCCAAATTTTATTCTTTCAGGCAGAAAGATTAATGATAATAAGATCATAAAAGAAACTAAATCTTTTCTTAACTCTCTCAAAAAAAATAGAAACCCCGAAAGTAAAAACCTTGAAATTCTTATCATGGGAGCAACTTTTAAGGAAAATTGCCCAGATGTAAGAAACAGCAAAATTATAGACGCATATGATTATCTAAAGAAAAAAGGTGCAAGTGTAGAAGTTTTTGATCCAATTGCGGATAAAAAACTTTTAAAAAAAATGTACGGTATAGACTTGTTAACTAGTCTTCCAAAAAAAACCTTCAGTGGAGTGATGATACTTGTTAGTCACGATGCTTTCAAAAAAATTGGCGAAAAAAAGATTTCTCGATTATGTAATGATAAAAAATATATATATGATGCGAAATCTATTTTTTGTAATAATGAATTTCAAAGCTTATAGTTTTAACGAAAAAACCTTTAAATGATGAAAAAAGATTATTTTAATAACAAAACCTTATTAATCACGGGAGGTACAGGTTCCTTTGGAAACGCATTTCTCTCAAAAATGTATGGTGGGAAATATAAAGAAATCAGAATACTTAGCAGAGATGAGAAAAAGCAGGATGATATGAGAAAGACATTTTCGAATAAGAAAGTTAAGTTTTTTTTAGGAGATGTGAGAGATAAAAATTCCCTTAATGATGCCTTTCTTGGCGTAGATTTTGTTTTTCACGCAGCTGCTTTAAAACAAGTTCCTTCATGTGAGTTTTATCCAATTGAAGCGGTTAAAACAAATATCCTTGGAACGGAAAATGTTTTAGATGTCTCAATAAAACAAAAAGTAAAAAAAGTAGTCTGCCTAAGTACTGACAAGGCTGTGTATCCGATAAATGCTATGGGTGTTTCTAAGGCAATGATGGAAAAAGTTATCTTAGCTAAATCAAGAAATTCAGTAAATACAAAAATTTGTATCACAAGATATGGAAACGTCATGGCTTCTAGAGGATCAGTAATTCCTCTTTTCATTGATCAAGTGAACTTAAATAAGCCGATAACAATTACTGATCCAGAGATGACAAGATTTATGATGACACTAGATGATGCAATTGATTTAGTAATTTATGCCTTTTTAAAAGGAAAATCTGGCGAAATATATATTCAAAAATCTCCAGGAACAACTGTACTTACTTTGGCAAAATCCGTTCTTGATATTATGGGAAAAAAACGTCATCAAATAAAAGTTATTGGCACTCGTCATGGAGAAAAAAAACATGAGGTCTTGCTCAATAAAGAAGAAAGGGCTATGAGTAAAGATTTAGGAAAGTATTATTGTATTTCACCGGATTTAAGAGACCTAAATTATGATAATTATTTTGAAAATGGCATAAATACACCATCTAATCTTCATGAATATACTTCAGAGAATACTCACAGGTTAGACTTAAAACAAACTATCAGTCTTTTACATAAATTAAAAAATGTTTCTTTTTAATTATCTTCTAAGGAAATTAGTTTGACAAAAATTTTAGTTACAGGATCGGAGGGTTTTATAGCAAAAAACCTAATTACTTTTCTGAAAGAAAAAAAAAATACAGAAATTATTACTTTTGATAAAAGAAACAATCTTGATGAGCTAAAAAAAAATATATTTCATTCTGATCTTATTTTTCATTTAGCAGGAGAAAATCGCTCTGAAGATAAAACAGCTTTTAAAAGAAATAATGCTGACTTGACAGAAAAAATTTGTGAATTCATCGTTGATTCCAAACGAAATGTACCGATTTTATATTCTTCATCCGTTAAGGTAATTGAAAGAAGTCATTATGGAAAGTCTAAAAAGAAAGCGGAAGATATTCTTTTGAAATTTTCAAAAAAATATTCAAATCCTATTACCATTTATAGATTACCTAACGTCTTTGGGAAATGGTGTAAGCCTAACTATAATTCAGTTGTTGCAACTTTTTGTTCAAATATCATAGATGGAAAACAATTAGAAGTTCACGATCCTAAATCAAAACTTACTCTGGTCTATATAGATGATTTAATTAAAGAATTTTCAAATTTTATTCAATCACATGATTATTTTGGATTTAAAGAAATTAGTAATACCTACACCACATCTTTGGAAGATATTGTCAAAAAGCTTGAATTTTATAAAGCATCCAGAAAAAATCTTATTGTTGAGAGGGTTGGGACGGGATTTGACAGAGCTTTGTATTCTACTTTTATATCCTACTTAAAGCCTAAAAATTTCTCTTATAATCTAAAAATAAATGAAGATCATAGAGGAATCTTTGGTGAATTTTTAAAAACTAAAGATAGTGGACAATTTTCTTTTTTTACTGTGAATCCAAAAAAAATAAGAGGTGGACATTATCACCATACTAAAAATGAAAAGTTTTTAATATTGAAGGGTAAAGCTGAATTCAGATTTAGAAACTTGAAAGATGGAAAAAAATACAGTTTGAAGATCGATTCCAATAAAAAAAGAGTTGTAGAAACAGTACCTGGGTGGTCTCATGATATAAAGAATATTGGAACTGAAGAATTAATTGTAATGATTTGGGCAAATGAAATTTTTGATGAAAAGGAACCAGATACATATCAATTTGAGATTTAAATGAAAAAGATAAAAGTATTAACAGTAATTGGTACCAGGCCAGAAATAATACGTTTATCAAGAGTCATTCCAAAATTAGACGAATTTACTAGTCATACTCTTGTGCACACAGGACAAAATTATGACTATGAATTGAATGAAATTTTTTTCAAGGATCTTGAATTAAGAGCCCCAGATTACTTCCTCAAAGCATCGGATAAAAATGCTTCTAAAACAATATCTAAAATTTTGTACAAATTTGATGAAACCTTGGAAAAAGTATCCCCAGATGCTGTAGTCGTTTTGGGAGACACAAATAGCAGTCTTTCTGTATTGGCGGCAAAAAAAAGAAAGATCCCAATTTTTCATCTTGAGGCTGGAAATAGGTGTTTTGATTTTAGAGTGCCAGAAGAAATAAACAGAAAAATTGTAGATCATATTTCTGATATCAACCTTACTTACAGCGCTATTGCAAGAGAATATTTGCTTAATGAAGGGTTTGCTCCCGATAGAATAATTAATGTTGGCAGTCCAATGAAAGAAGTATTAAATTTTTATAAAGACAAAATTTTTTCTTCTCAGATTCTCGAAAAATTAAAACTTAAAGAAGGTCAGTTTTTTTTGGTAAGTTCTCATAGGGAAGAGAATATTGACCCTGACATAAATTTTAAATCATTTATCAACCTACTAAATAATTTATCTAAGAAATACAAAAAAAGAATTATTGTATCAACTCATCCGAGAACAAAAAAAAGAATAAAAAATAGTGATGCAAAAGTAGAGGAAAACATATCTTTCTTGAAACCACTTTCTTTTTCTGACTATGTAAAACTTCAAATTTCAGCAAAAGCTGTTCTTTCTGACAGTGGAACAATCAGTGAAGAGTCTTCAATTTTAAATTTTCCAGCTTTAAATATTAGAGAGTCACATGAGAGACCCGAGGCAATGGAGGAAAGCTCTCTAATAATGAACGGACTTAATTCCGAATTTATCTTTAATTCTCTAAAAACCTTGGAACTTCAAAAAAAGAAAAAAATAAAATTTAACATTGTCAATGATTACTCTTCAGATAACGTTTCAGATAAAGTTTTAAGAATAGTTCTTAGCTACACAGATTACGTTAACAGGAAAGTTTGGAACAAGTAGATGAAAGCTAAATCAAATTGTCCAGTATGTAGCCAATCTAGCTCTTCCTTTAAGAACATCAATTTTAATGTAAATTCTCCAATTTCTAATCAAAATTCTTTAATTTTCTCTTTAGAGAAGTGTTCTGAGTGTTTGCTTTTTTATAACAAAGCATTTGATAAAAAAAATATAGATTATTCCAACATAAGCATGGAGACATTTTTCAATCATTCTGAAGCAAAATCCGAAATGAATAAAATTTGCCTTAGAATTTTCAATTTCCTAAAAAAAGAAAATATTAGCTTCTCAGAATTTGGATGTGGAGACGGTGAATTTTTAAAACTTTTTGAGAAAAACTATAAAAAATTCTTTAAGCAAAACTTAAAAAAAATTTGTGGGTTTGATATTGGGAATTCTCTGCCAAAAGAAAATATTTTTACAAGAAGTAAGGAACAATTTTTAAGTTCTTTAAAACATAAATACACTAAATTTATTGTTGTGAGACACGTTCTTGAGCATTTAGAGACAGTTGATACTTTCTTTAGTGATTTAAAGAATATAAACAATACATATCTATACATAGAAGTACCAAACGGATATGAGTCTGTAATTAATTCTAGGTTTGAAGATCTCCATTATGAACATGTAAGCTATATGTCATTTCAATCGCTTCTAAGAATGTGTTCCCTCAACGACTTCAAAGTCTTAGATATATTTGAAAGCCTAAATGGAGAAAATATATCTGTTTTAGCTCATAAAGGAGATCAATCATCAAATTCAATAGATAAAAATATTGAAAAAAAATATTTTAATTTTTATGGAAAATTCAAAAGAATAAGAAGTTACTTAGATAATGAGAAAAAAGTGTTTTGGGGAGTAGGAGGTAGGTGTAAATCAATTTTAGAAAGGCTTTCTAATTTGGATGAAAAAAATAAAATTAAATGTAATTTAGTTGATTCAGATAGAAAAAAGCTGGGCATTAAATTTGACGGCTACATAAATAAAGTAGTTTTGCCTGAAAAAATTGATTGGAAAAATATAGACGAAATAATTATTGGAACAAGAGTCGGACTTAACTCCATAAAAAAAGAGCTAAAAAATTTACAAATAAACTTGCCTCTTAAATTGTGGGATGAAATCTAATTTAATTTCCTATAAAAAATAACTCTAATTAAGTTAACTATTCTCGTAGCTACCCAGCTGCATGACAAAGATAAAGTCACTCTCAAGAGCCCATCCAACTCAGACATAAAAAATAAAGAACACAAAAAAATAATTGCAGAGAGAATGGATTGTTTCATATGGAAATT
>MDSZ01023826.1_pt1 | contig 10877 bp, 5 predicted proteins | sample 811201 | NCBI WGS metagenome assembly MDSZ01 (sample SAMN05326647, study PRJNA326480) | marine metagenome | isolation source: seawater | place: Indian Ocean: North | collected 2010 | reverse complement strand
TCTATACTCATAATCATCCAATAGAAAATCTCTTAATCGCCCATAAAAAGCATCGTCGCTCTCAAAAGTTTTTTTCTTTAAATCATCCCTTAAAAACGACAATCCGAAATCCAAAATCACAGGATTCTCCGTAATATCATTGTAAAACACGTTTTGCGAGTGCATATCATAGTGGACAATACCAGCCTCACTTAACTTAGTAACACCGGTTTGCAAATGTGATTCACAACTGGTAATAAAACAATGTAAACTATCAAAATCATCATCGGTTTTTGCATCATAGATTTTGTCGTAGATTTTTTCGCGCATTGTTTTTCCCTTAATAAATGGAATATGAACTAAAATAAAATCAAATTCGGGATTTGTTGCACTTTTATAAACATCACAGTTTTTTGCGGGATTTTCTTTTTTAAAGTTTTCTACAAGGGTTTTCTTTTTTTTCTCTCTGAATTGTTTTAATGGATTATTATTGAATTTGTAATTGTTTTTATATAAATGATTGTAAGATACAATAGGTGCATAGTATTTATCATAATACTCACCAGTTCTTTTAATAACTTCATAACTCATTTTCATTTCTTTTATTGCGTGTTTAATACTCATAAGTTTACTTACAAACTTATTGCGCTTTTTTTGATTGTCTGTTAAATAAACACACCCATATGATCCCTGATCTAATAACTTTCCTCCGCTTTGTTTATGGTTATTATGGTTATTATTTTCATTATACTCATTATTTGTTTTTTCGGCATTTTCTACGTCAGCCATATAATAATAATGTAGATTTAATATCTAAACAAAAAATACATTAAGTTTTATTTTTTGATTATTTAAATGTTTACTTGGTATTTGTTTAATTTGTTATTCAATTCGTCGATTCATTGTTCGATTTGTTTGATTTTTGTATTCAATATTATTCATCATCACCTTCCGCCTCCAAATCATCAATATCGCCCTCTCGTATTTTTTTTTGTATTAAAAAGTAGCGATTCTTGTAGGTTTTCTTAATCTTATTGTCAATTTCATCTTCTGTAATAGAGTTTTCGCCATTTAAAATAGACTGTTTACACGCTTCTATAATTTCGCCATGCGTATTGTCATTTAAAAATCGGCGAAAACATTCAGCTGGCTTAATAGGTGTATTCAATATAATAGAAGTTATATGACTGTCCATCACATCCAAAATAGCCTTATTGATTGTAATATACTTTCTTCGCTTTTTGGCTTGCTTTTTCTTAGGACTGTCAGATTTCTTCATTATATAATAGCGGATGGCTATATAAGTTTTTTGCTTAATATCGCCATCATAACCATTTTCCTTTAAATAACTTTCTTCGCTTGTAAAAATCTTTTTGTTTTGTTCATACCATTCTTCAAAACATTCATCAAAATCTCCCTTACCAACATCCTTTGCAAGTGTTTGGCTAAATATATTAATATGTTGCTTTGTTGAATCACGAAAATTATGGCGGAAAATGGCGGTCATCGTTAAAAGATAATAAGTATTGTAGGGTTTTTTTTAAGTAAATTAACTATATTAACTATATTAGCAAGAAGTAACCAAAAAGAAACAAGCTTTATTATATTAAGTAAATTGATAATTAAAAATCATATAATAAAAACTAATTATCAATTTATCATAATGTTGAATCCCAAACAGTTTAAACAGAATTGTGAGTTGTTTAAAAAGTATACACAGGTTCAGTTTGATGAACCAACAAATTTACTATATTTAAATATCATTAAATATATTAATCAATTAAATGAACAAGAACTAATCGCTTTGGATATTGCTTGCCAAGACTTACAATCTTCTTTTTCCATTGAAAAAAGCATTGGGTTTAAAAAGTTTATTTCATCATAATTAGTGTTTCTATTATTACTAATATCACCAATATCACCAATATTATAGCTTAAAAATAGTCAGTACATGTATGCACCTTCTGTCTTATCATCACTATCTTTTTTCGTTGACATAAACAAGCTTTTAAATGAACTAAAACTTATGTTTTTCTGCTGGGAAGTTTTTTTTTGTTTTTTAAATATGTGTAGTTCTGAAATTCTGCCCTTATAAATATACTTATTTGAGTTTTCGGGACAAATTGTTTTTTCATCCAATTCTTCCACAGATGTACCAGTCTTTTTCATTTTGTTTTTAAACTTTTCCTTATTTTTCTCAATAGGAGTTTTAAGCTTTGCAAACAAATCATCATCATCATCCATCTTTTTCTTTTCGCGATTTAGTCTCCTCTTTGTTCTTTCGTCTTCCGTAAGTTCGGCTTCTTCTTTTTCTCTTTGCTCGCGTTCTTCCTTTTCCTTTCGCTTTTTCTCATACTCTTCGCGAAGTTGCCTAATTTGTCGCTCAACATCCTTTTTGCGATCAACATAAAGCTCCTTACAGCAAGCGGTCATAACATATTTCCTCGCAACGGTCTCTAAATAATCATACTTAATTGTGCGATCATCACACCAGTATTCAAAGCCTTCGTGGTCAATATTGTAGCGCATGATAGCCAATCCATTCGGCGTATAATCGCTGACAAACAAAGTTTTAAGCGATACATAATCACGCGAAGGAGTTTTCTTTTCTTCCTCGTCGCAATCTGTCTCCTCATCATCCGAAAGAAGATACTTGTTTTCATAAGGGACGACAAGGGGTTCGTCATTAAAATCAGCTCTTTCTTGTTCTGTAAAACTATGTTGCAAAGAAATCGCAATAATAATAAAAGCAAAAAGAGCTCCAACAGAAAACAAATAGAAAACTGCGGCAAAATGCATAGAACTAAACTTTTTAATATCGGTAGGAAACATACCACCATAACTCATCGGATAACCATCAAGCAAATAAAAATCATCATTTGCATCATCCATTAGTGAAATCATACTCGTAAAATACATCCTTATTGTATTCCATCATAATGCTTTTAAGTAAATTATTTAATCATTTAAAACTCTTAGGCCTTTAAGCACTGTTCAACATATTTCTTCGATGTTGAAACATATCGGCGACTTCTTTTTGCAAATCAGCGCATTTAATTTTTAAATAATTCGAATTCTTAGGATGCATAACAATCAAAAACAAATCGTGAATACGCACTCCATAGTTTTTTTCCAAAATGGCCTTGTAAGTGTTTAATTGTAGACTGTAATGCCAGAAATTTACATTCGGCAGATGTTCCACGCACTCCATTTTGCCGAAATCATCCAAATTAAATGGCTTTTTTTTAATTTCCTTGCTACGTTTCCAATCATAAATATGCAAATTGCCGTCGCCGTCGATGAAAGTCATATCAATCGCACCGGCGAGTTCGAGTTCTTCATCATATACTTTCCATTCTGTACGGTATGGTTTAAGTCCCATGGCTTCATGTTCGCGTTGAAAGTTTTTGAAATATTGAAATTCAATTGTTGGATTGTCGTATTGAATGCCGTTGTAAAACAGTTCAATTGATTTATGCATGTAATCACCAAGGGCGCAGGCGTCGTCGCCGGATTTCTTCCACATTGCTTTGATTTCGTCGCCAGTCATATCGCCATATTTTGCTTGTTTTTTTTCTGGATTTTTCATTATATTTTTAATGACGGCATCGGAGTCGAAATGTGGAAAATGTTGATGAATAAATGTGGTTACGGATGTGAAATCGCTGCGATGGCCGATAGTATATGTGTGTGTTTCTTCGATGAAGCCGATTTTTTCATCGCGTGGATGTTTATTTTTTTCTGCGAGTTGCATGGGTTCAGTAAACCATCCTTCTTCGGGCAAATCATCGGGAGTAAATATTGACATAATTAAATATTGTTTATGAAATTATATTTAATTAATTATTGTAAACTTAATTATCAATTTTTATTTATTTTTCTATTTATTTTTCTATTTATTTTTCTATTTATTTTTCTATTGTATGTTTAAAATAAAATTTATTGATTGTCGCCATCCTTAACTGTATGGTTTCTAAATTGACTATTAAAACTTAATGCTGAATTACTTGATGGCCCGTTATTATCAGTCATTTTAGGCTCTATAGATCTAATATGATTCATACTAATCCCCGATCTTCCAAATTCCGCCCTAAATACACCTGCAATTTGTTCATCTGTTAATACTGAACTCCAAAAATGAACGTTTTTCAACATACCTTTAAAATAATCACTGGAACCACCGGTATCCCATTCTTGACCTAATGAAAACCTTGTATTACTATTGAAAGCCCAATTATATGATTCAAATGAATTGTCGTCTGAATTTGACCCATATGGATTATTTGCTCTATAGTCTACTAATCCATTCTCAATCTTTTTTCCATTTATGTAAATTTTCATTCGTAAAAAACTTTCCGTTCCTACCCTCTCTCTTGTAAATGCATAGTGTGTCCAATTATATTCCATATGTTTATTAAATCTAAACTTATCGCTACTACTATAATAAATTTTAAATAGTCCAGTCGGACCATCTAATTTATGCAAATATCTATTAGATGCGGTTTCATGATCTGAATAAACAACATCACTGGACGATGAAGATGAATTTTCATGCCATATCCAGCAACTAAAACTCATATTATTGCTACCATTAAATGTTGAAAGAATAGCTCCTTCTAATTGAATATAATCATCGATACCATTAAATATCCATGTATCATTATACCACTCCATATTGTTATTATTTTTAATTATACCGTTTGTTGAATCTGTAATTGTATGATTTGGGACCGGGCATCCTATTGTAGTAGTATTCCATGTAGATATGTAATTAGGAGTTCCCATTACTATAGAAGGTGGATAATTTTCACCATCTGAATATATTTGTGAAATTGCTCCTTCTGATAATGCTATATCCCACACGGCAAAATGCTGACATTCTCCTGCTGTATAATTTCCCATTGAATTAGTATCCCATTCACCTCCTAAAGTCCATCTGTCATTTGTATTAAAACCTAAATATGCTGAACTGGATGTAGCTTGATAATGATGTTTTTCTACGCCATTTATATAAAATTTGTAACCTGTATTTTCAATTACTATTGTGTATAAATACCATGTATTTTGGCTTTGGGAAAAATCAGAATAATATGTGTTTGATGTTCCCCCAGTACCAACCACATAAATTTTTATTTTAAGATAATTAAATCCAACTAAAATAACATTTCCACCTGTACCTGTATTGATAGAAAACATATAATCTGCGCTATGTGGAGTGTGACCCGAAGGTAATTTCCACCACCAACTGATAGTTCCCGCTGATGATCCTCCCATATGCGACATTAATGTTCTATTACCACTACCGCCACCAGTTCGATGAACAATTACATTTTCCATTCTACAATAATCATTTGAACCATCAAAATGTAATCTACCTGGATGTGTACTGTCCCACTCCGCACCTTCAAGAGTAGCTCCTGAATTTTTATTTAAAACTAATATAGGTCTTAATGCATCACTAACCTTATTTATTATTCTATTAAAAGAAATGTTATTGCTTCCCAATGCTAATGACATGTATATTATATAATTAAAAATATATTTTTTATTTATTTTTAATTTAAGTTAATAAATTTATAGTTTGTTTTTTATTAATTCCATTAATTCGTCAATCTGATTTTGCTGTGATTTTATACATTCAATCAATAATGGAACTAATTTTTCATATCTAACTGCTTTATATCCGTTTTCTCTTGTAGCTGTGATTTCTGGCAATACTTCTTCTATTTCTTGTGCAATGACACCAATATCGTGACCTTTATTTTTATGCACATCTTCCATTTCTTTCCATTCAAAAGTATAACCGTTAATTTTTTCCAACTTTTCCAATGGATTTTCTATTTTCTTTACATTGTCTTTTAATCGCCTATCCGATGAATAATATGCTGTAATATCTCCCGTTGCTCTAATATCTCCCTGTACATGTAATTTTGTTCCGGGATCATTCGTGCCAATACCGACGTTGCCATCTATATTTACTATTAACGAAATATCAGAATCACTTACAGAGTCTGCTATTTCATTTAATAACTCCATTCCATTTTTAGTTCCTGTTGTTGCTTTGCTATATATTCTAAATTCTGGTCCTATAAAACTAAATCTATCTATTCCATAGCCAGTAGTGTTATTATTACCAACAGTAAATAGCATTTCAGTTCTTTCATCGGCACCGGTTGGTGAATTTGAGAAAGAATGTTGTCTTGATCCTATTACTGCATGATCATTTGGATTAGAAGCAGTATCAAATTGTATAACTCCTCCTATAGTTCCTGCTGACGTACTTCCTTCACTTACAAATATATTACCCGATTGAACGTGTAATTTTGCCTGTGGATCATTAGTGCCAATACCGACGTTGCCATTTTTTCCAATCACCATTCGTTCTGCATTATCTGTCATAAATTGGAATCCGTTTACATCAGAAGTTTCGCCATATCTTATTCGTCCATCTCTATCATGTGATCCAGTTGAACACTTAAAATCAATCCATGATCCATTCAGATGATTAGATATTAATTCTATCATACCATATTTATTCACATTATCATCTGAATATGCACCAATATGAACACCGGGTTCAGTTGCAACATTTAATGCTGTTCCCGTGCCACATACGGATAATGGTGCTTCTGGATCATCAGTGCCAATGCCGACGTTGCCTGACCCATTTTGTAAAGTAAACTGTCCACCGCCTGTATTATACATATGAAAGTGACCATTCACATCTTTATAAAATCGTGTTGAATTACCGTGACTACTTGTAAGTGTTATACCATCATCATGAGTATTACCTTTTTGCCTAACTGCCAAAACTCCACCCGGTGAATGAACTCCTGTGCCTCCATCAATTGTCAAAAGACATGTTGGGTCATCAGTGCCAATGCCGACGTTGCCTGAACCAGCTATATTCATCAATATATTTGAATTAGTTATACCGCTATCACCGTCAGTTGTAAATCCAAATCTAAGATGTTGATCACTCGCAGATACATTTTGCAAGTCAGTAGCAATAAAAAATCTATCATCAAATCCTGTTTCTTCAAATATAATTTTGCTGTCTAATGAATCAGATCCACTATTTTCTATTCTTAAATTACCTCCTTTTATATGTAGTTTGTCATCTGGACTTGTAGTTCCAATACCGACGTTTCCACTATTGTAGTATATTTCTGATCCACTTTGAGTCCAATATCCTCCACCTCCACCTCCACCTCCAACAAATTCTACTCCATTTTTATATATAGTTCCTTGTATATTTATATCTCCATTTACATTTAATTTATGACTTCCGGGATTAGTAGTTCCAATACCTATATTTCCATTTTTTCTATAATGACATATACCGTAATCGGCTGATACTTCTGTGCCTGTCATTAGTGTTTGCGATGAAGGAATACTAATATCATTTGGATTATCACTTGTAACTCTTACTGTATATCCAACGGTACTTCTACATCTTCGACCGTTATATTCAACATATATCTGTAATTTTTTAGTAGAATTGTCATATCTATATTTAAATATTGGTATAGAACCCATTCCTTGAGAAGTTGGTATGTCATCATCAACAAAATTATTTTCTTGTAAAAACATAGAATCTGCAATATCTTCCCATTCCTCGTAGTCGTCACCATTATTATAAATAAAACTAAATGTAAGTTTTGATGAAAAATTATTTTGGTGATAAACATAAAAATTAGTTGTGCTTCTTTGAGTAGTAATATCTAAATCAATGTGTCCTATATATTCACGCACGCCAGCACTGCCACTCGTAACTATAACCGATGAGTTAATTTCAAGTAATACGTGTTGAATCAGCACAGTTGTATCTGCTGAATGTGTATATTCAAATCCATTGGAAATTAAATGTGTTTTAGTCGATAATTCTATACGTGATAATCTTGCATTACCATCAACATGTAAAAGCGCTTCTGGATTATCAGTACCAATGCCGACGTTGCCGTCTTTATTAATAATCATTCTAAAAGTTCCTTCTGTCATAAACTGCATGGATCCTCCCGGATTTTGTGTTCTGCCTATATTATTATAATAAATCCCACCTCTTGACGTATAGTTTTGTCCTGCATATCCAAACCTTAGCCCTAATCGAGAATAATCCTCACCCCCGTTAATTAATATATCATAATCATAACCACCATAAGTGCAACCCATATGAATACCTTTTGATGGTGTATCTGTGGAAAATGTATCAACATCACTTGATATATGTAAGTGAGTTTCTGGAGCAGTAGTGCCAATGCCGACATTATCATTTCCATCAATTACTAATGGATAACTTCCATTATTATACTCATTTCTGAAATGTAATTCACCATCAATATGCATACTACCACTTACTCTGGATCCATATGCAAATATACATCTACCATTTGTACCAGTTCCGCGAGCTTCCATTTTAATACCAGTATAACCCAAACCTTTATTTACTAAATGTAAATTATAACCTGATCCTGATCTTGCTATTGATAACGGATATGTCGGATTAGTAAGTCCAATTCCGACGTTGCCGGTTTCATCTATTCGCATTCTTTCACTGCCATTTGTAAATATATCAAAACCTGTTTGTCTGTTATATTTAATTCTTCCCAAAAAGTCTTTTTCTTGTGCATTATTGTCTGATAAATCCTTGAAATCAATTACAGTGTCATAGTTTTCATTCGACACTAATTCCACGGTGCCGTATTCGCCATTTCGCGCACCTAAGTAAACACCGGCGGCCTCATTGTCTGACGCAAGAACCGGACCACCATCACCATGGAATCTCGCCACGCCCTTAACATCTAATTTATAATCAATGCCGGGAGCTTGTCCAAGGCCAACATTACCGGCAATTCTATAAATATGAGCTGTGGAACCAGAGCCTTCCCAATCAACACCAGGAGAATAAGCCTCACCATTCATCAAAAATCCCGTGCAATTAATAACACCACTAACATCCAAATTATATGCCGGATTTGTAGTACCAATGCCGACATTTCCTTGTTTTATTGTCATATCTATATGTGGAGAACTTCCATATCCATTAGAACCGACACCAGTTCTAAAATATATACCTGCATTATTAGTTGATCGTGATTGTATTACTAATCCTCCTAAGTCAAAACTATCAACCCCATTATTTCGTTGACTCCATATATGTGGATTAGCATTATCTCCTGTAAAATTTGAACCACCAGGAGCATCTGCCCAATTATCATAACCATCTCTATGAATTTCTAAATGACCTAATGCCCCAACTGATAAAGTTGTGGCAGATAAAGTATCACTTATAGTAGCATTACCAATAACATGTAATTTAGTTGTAGGATTAGTAGTGCCAATGCCGACGTTGCCATTCACATCTATTCTCATTCTTTCTATGTGGTCGTCGGTATTTGATTCTGTATTACTTGATGTATAGAAAGATAAACCTCCTCTAAAATAATTATCTTCGGCAACAAAAAATATACCGGCTGATTTTTTTGAATAACCAGAATACTTTGTTTTCCATATTATTCCATTTACTGTTCCAAGACCACTATTACGTCCGTTATTACAATCAAAATATAAATTAGCATTTTCAGCATTAAATTCTGTATTTGAACTATTATTATAAATATGAACACTTCCTCCCTGTACGTGTAACTTTCCTTCTGGATTATTGGTGCCAATGCCGACTTTTCCATCATGTTTTATACACATTTTTTCAGCATTTGAACTTCCATTTTCTTTAGTCCAAAATGACATTTTTGGATAATTGTAACCACCACCTACTTCCATTGCAATTCCACCCATATTTTGACCTGCTCCAACGCTATACCACGAAATAGCGTGTCTTGATGAGGCTTTTCCAGTATTACAATAAACTTTCACATGGTCATAATAACCACCATCAGAATAACTACCCGGACCGTTATACTGTGCCGTTCCATTATAAGTATTATTATTATAAGTTACATTATTGTATGTTAATGTTCCCCCAACTGATAAATTTCCTGTAAATCTCGCATCACCATTTACATCTAATTTATAAGCTGGTGATGTGCTTCCAATACCAACATTTCCATTTGAACCTCTCATAGACATTACTGTATTTCTACTTCCGCCGGTGGACCCTGATATTTCGATATCTAATTGCGCATTAGGATCAGCATAGTATGTATGACTTTGTCTAACTGAAAATACAACTTCTGCATTATGGATTCCGTTTGTGTTTGAGGAACTATATTGAAATCCGGGTCTAACCAAGGATAGTAATGGCATTGGGTCATGATTATTGTAAGTTGCACCATTTGTGCCAGATGTTCTATATAAATGTTTTCCTCCATTTATAATTACAGATCCATGTAGACTACTTGAAAGCGAGCGTGCTGAATATACAAGATTTGTTGCATTATTTATATGTAATATACCATATGGATTATCAGTGCCAATGCCGACGTTGCCTTTGCCATCATCTGCCAATAAAATATTGTTACTACTATTACTATTACCCATACGAATAAATAAATCTCCATATTGACCAGCACCAGCACTCGAACCACCGGTAAAAATATAATTTGTAGCTGTATTATTTCCTAACTGTAATACAGCAGAATCGGTTGTATGAGAAACACTAATTCTACCATCGTGAACATGTAATTTTTGAGATGGACTTTCAGTACCAATGCCGACGTTTCCTCCGTTATTTATATAATTATTTTCGTTATTAGCGCCGAAAAACGTATTTATATTTCCATTTATTGTTCCATTATTAGCGTTGGTCAATAAGTATAATTGACCACCCGCACCCGTTGGTCTTAATTGACACATAATATGTGAATCAGCGTGGAAGTCATATAACGATAAAGCTCCTTCCGCTCTAATACTTGTAGTATCTAATGCAGGAGAACCATTGT
>MDSZ01011784.1_pt1 | contig 10877 bp, 12 predicted proteins | sample 811201 | NCBI WGS metagenome assembly MDSZ01 (sample SAMN05326647, study PRJNA326480) | marine metagenome | isolation source: seawater | place: Indian Ocean: North | collected 2010 | reverse complement strand
ATGGCGGAGAGACTGGGATTCGAACCCAGGAAAGAGTTGCCCCTTTGCCGGTTTTCAAGACCGGTGCTTTCAACCGCTCAGCCATCTCTCCGTGAGCATCGTTTTATAATTATAATCATTTAATTCAACTATAAAATAGTCTATTAAATCTCTTATTAATCAATACCTCTGTAAAATGAATCAACAATTTAATAAAGGACTTTTACTCACATCTTTAGGATCTTTTTGGTGGGGATTTATCGGTGTTATATATTTCAAATATTTAGATTTTATAGGTTATGCTGAAGTTGTAATACATCGTTGCGTATGGACCGCTGTTTCATTGATTATAACTACATTTATTTTTTCAAAATGGAAAACATTCTTTCTTATTATTTCACAAAAAAAAAAATTATTTGCATTATTTTTTTCAGGTTTATTAATATTTATTAATTGGGCCATATGGATTTATGCAGTTGCAACTGATCGAATAATCGATGCTAGCTTTGGTTATTTTATTATGCCAATCTTAAGTGTATTTCTTGGGTATATTTTTTTTAAAGAAAAGTTAAATAAAAAAAGAATTTTTTCAATCATTTTAGTTATAATTTCATTAATTATATTATTAATATTTAATATTAAATCATTGCCATGGGTTGGGATTGTAGTAGGCATATCTTGGGCTTTTTATAATTTAATTAGAAAAAAAATTAATGTTGATACAGATATAGGGTTGTTAATTGAAAGTTTGTTTATATTACCGTTTGCTCTCTTTGCTTTTTATATAGTTTACAAAAATGGATATAATGATTTTTCGGTTAATAATTTTGGTTTATCTTTATTTATTTTATTGGCTGGTCCAATGACAGTGATTCCATTATTTTTATATGTGCGTGGAGTAGAATTAAGTGGTTTAGGGCCAGCAGGAATGATTTTCTATATTACCCCAACTCTTCAATTTTTATTGGGTTATTTCTATTATAACGAACCTTTTTCTTTGGTAAAATTAGTAAGTTTTATTTTTATTTGGATTGCTGTAATTATATACTTAAAGGATCTTTATGAAATTAATTAAATTTATTTTAATTTTTACTTTTTTAAATTCATTGGTTTGTTTTGCAAATGATACTAATGAATTTAACAAATGGAAAATTAAATTTAAAAAAAGAGCATTAGCAAATAATATTTCTGAAAAAACTTTTAATTTAGTAATGTCTAATACTAAATTTTTACCTAAAGTAATTGAATATGATCGTTTTCAGCCAGAATTTTACGAAGATACAAAAACCTATATAAACAAAAGAACATCCAAGAAAAAGCAATCTGCAGGTATTGAATATTACAAAAATAATAAAAAACTAATTGATGATGTTGAGGCTAAATTTAATGTAGAAAAAGAACTTCTTTTAGCTCTAATGGGTATTGAAACAAATTTTGGGACATATGTTGGAAAAATGGATATTCTTTCATCTTTAGCAACACTTAGTTTTGACAAAAGAAGATCAGAATTTTTCACAAATGAATTATTAACATTATTGAAATTAATTGAAGAAAAAAAAATTGATTACAAAACATTATATGGTTCTTGGGCTGGTGCTTTCGGTTTTTTTCAATTTATGCCTAGCACAATAACAAATTATGCGATTGATTTTAATAAAGATGAATATATAGATTTAAAAAATAACGAAGATGCTTATCCCTCAGCTGCCAATTATCTAAAAAAAATTGGATGGAAAAAAAATCAACCTTGTTTTTATAAAATTGATTTAAACGGGGATATACCAAAAAAATTTCTCAATGTTTCAGCACGAAAAATTCAAAATAAGAAAAAACTCAAATATTTGAAAAAATATATTAATTCTGACTCTGGAATAAATTCTTTAAATGGTGATTTATTGGCTGCAATTATAACCCCTGATAAAGATATAATACCTAATGCTGAAACTCTAAATCCAGCTTATATTGTTTTTGAAAATTATGAAATAATTTTACAATGGAACAGATCACTTAGATTTGCTTTAGCTGTATGCACATTAAAAGAAAAAATTAAAAATGAAATATAGAAATATAATTTTTTTTATCATTTTTATTTTATTGAATGGATGTGAAAAACATAATCCTGATAGGTCTTCTTTAATAAATTTAAAAGTTGAAAAAAAATATAGAAATATTGGATTTTCATTAATTTACAATGATGATTTAAATTTAAAAAAATTAGATAATAGATCTCTTCAAATATTTCATAAAAATCTTAAAAATAGATCTTTAGTAAAAATTACTAATCCTTTGAATAACAAATCTTTGATAGCAGAAGTTAAATCTAATAGAGTTAAATTTTCAAATTTTTATAATTCAGTTATCTCAGCTAGAATTGCAGAGTCTTTAGAACTTGATTTTAAAGAACCATATATTGAAATCATATTAATTTCAAAAGATTCAACATTTATTGCAAAAAAAGCTAAAACTTTTGATGAAGAAAAAAAAGTTGCAGAAAAAGCCCCAATTGATGGAATTAAGATTAGTAATTTAGGTAATAGTTCAAATAAAAAAGCTAAACAAATTCAAAGTAAAAAATTTTCATATTCAATCAAAGTTGCTGATTTTTATTACAAGAAAACTGCCAATTTAATGATAAGTAGAATTAAATCCGAAACATCATTGAAAAAAATTAGATTAATTGAACTTTCTAAAACAAATTACAGGGTACTATTAGGCCCTTTTAATGATATAAATTCTTTAAAAGAATCTTTTGAAAAAATAAATACATTATATTTTGAAAATTTAGAAATAATTAAAAATGTTTAGATTTATAACTTTTTATATATTGTTATCTTTATTATGCATATCAAGTTCTCATTCGAATTTAGAGATTAATGCAAGAACAGCAATATTACAGGATTATTTGTCAGGGGAAATTCTTTATGAGAAAGAACCAGATCGTTCTATTTACCCTGCCTCAATGACAAAAATAATGACCTCAATTATAGCTTTTGATTTAATCAAATCTGGTGATTTAAGTCTTGATGATAAATTTATAGTCTCAGAAAAAGCTTGGAGATTATCCACTGCGGGTTACTCATCAATGTTTATTATGGTAGGTGATGAAGTTTCAGTAGAAAATTTACTTCATGGAATAATTACTGCATCTGGTAACGATGCATGTATAGCTTTAGCCGAAGGTATTGCTGGAACGGAGGAAGAATTTGCAATTCTAATGACATCTAAAGCAAAAGAAATTGGTATGGAAAATACAAATTTTTCTAATTCATCTGGCATCAATGATCCTGATAATTATTCTACAGTTAGAGATATACTAATAATGTCTAATTATTTGATCAAAAAACACCCAAAGTTTTATGAGTGGTTTTCTATAAAAGAATTTACTTGGGATAGAACAGGAGGAGACCCAATAACTCAAGGTAATCGGAACCCACTGCTTTATAAAAATATTGGTGCTGATGGAATTAAAACTGGGTACTTAGCAGTTGAAAAATTTTCACTAGCATCTTCATTAAAAAGAAATGGACGCAGATTAATTGCAGTTGGGAGTGGTTTTGAAACTAAAAATTCTAGGTCACGAGAGAGCACAAAATTATTAACTTATGGATTAACAAATTTTGATGTTGTTGAAATTAATAAATCCAATAAACCTATTGATAAAGTAGAGGTATGGCTTGGAAAAAAACCTAATGTTGATGTTTATATAAATGAAGATATTTATAAAACTATAAAAAAAGCAAAAAAACGATTATTAAAAATTTCTCTTAAATACGATGGACCTATCGAAGCTCCAATTAAAAAAAATCAAATTGTTGGTAAATTTAGAATTGTTTATGATGATGAATTAGTAGGTGAGTATAATTTATTAGCTGCTGATAATGTTAAAAAAGTAAATATTTTTACTAGATTAATTAAGTCATTGAATTATTTAATCTGGGGCGATGTCTAAGAAACCCGTAATAGTTTTTGAAGGGATTGAAGGTAGTGGTAAAAGTCATCATATTTCAAATATCTCTAACTTCTTAAAAAAAAAAAAAATAAGTTTCATCAAATTAAGGGAACCTGGTGGCAACCCTAATTCTGAAAAAATCAGAAAAATCATTTTAGATAATAAGTCAAATTTTAATAAAACAACAGATTTGCTACTTTATTTAGCTGCAAGAAGTGAAAATATTCAACAATTGAAAAAATTTTATAGAAAAAAAATTATTTTAATTGATAGATTTGTTGACTCAACTATTGCTTATCAACATTATGGATTCGGTATTGATTTAAAACTAATTAATTCTATTAATAATTACTTACTAAACAATTTTAAAATAGATTTTACTTTTTTGAATATTGTTAATCAAAAAAATATGAATAATCGATTAAAATTAAGAAAATCTCTAAATAGATATGACAAATTTAAATCTAAGTTTTATTCTAATGTTCAGAAAGGCTTCTTAAAATTAGCAAGTAAAAATAAAAAAAAGTATAAGATTATTGACTCAAATCTTGATATCAAAAAAAACCAAGATCAAATTATACGGGTGATCAAAAAATTAATATGAATTCATTAGAACCCAGAAATCAACAAAAGTTATTTGGTTTAAAAAAACATTTTATTGAATTAAGAAGATTATATGAGTCAAATATCTATCCAAATAAACTTTTGCTTAGTGGACCCAAAGGAATTGGTAAATCTACTTTAGCTTATCACTTTATTAATTATGTATTATCTAAAAATGAAGATTTTTCATACGATATAGAAAATCTTAAAATAAAAACAAAAAATACGACTTTCAAAACTATTTTAAATAAATCAAATACAAATCTTTTTACCATTGATATAAATTTAGATAAAAAGACAATTGATATAAATCAAATTAGGGATTTGATTATTAGTTTAAATAAATCCTCTTTTAATGATAAACCAAGATTCGTACTAATTGATAATATTGAACTTCTTAATATCAATTCAATCAATGCATTACTAAAAATTTTAGAGGAGCCAAATCAAAATGTTAATTTTATATTGATCAATAGTAACAAAAAAATTCTTCCCACACTAATATCAAGATGTATCAATTATAAAATTAACCTTTCAAACTCGGAAAACATTGATATTGCAAGTCAACTTTTTGAGGGGAAATTAGAAAAAATTATAAATATTGATTTAATTAATTATTATTTTACACCTGGAAATATTTATAATTTGGTAAAATTTGCTGGACAGTATAATTATAATCTTTTGGATATTGATTTAAAAAATTTTCTTAAAATCTTAATTAGAAATAATCATTACAAAAAAGATTTGTTCATCAAATATTTGATTTTTTATTTAATCGAATTTTATTTTAGAAAAATCTATTTATCTTATTCAATTAAAATTTATGATAAATATACATATTTTATAAAAAAAATTTCTGATACAAAACGTTTTAATCTTGATGAGGAATTATTATTCCTCGAATTCGAAGAAGAATTTTTAAATGGATAAAAATTTCTACATTACAACACCGATATATTATCCATCAGCTAAACCTCATATGGGCCATGCATACTCAAGCATTATAGCTGATTTTTTTGCTAGATTTAAGAGAATCGATGGTTTCAATGTATATTTCTTAACAGGAACAGATGAACATGGACTTAAGATTCAAAGAGCAGCTGAAGAGAAAGGATTAGATACATTAGAATTTTGTAATGAATTGAGTAAAACATTTTTTGATCTTTGTAAGACTTTGAATTTATCAAACACTGATTTTATACGAACTACTGAAAATCGTCATATTAAATCTGTTCAAAATTTATGGAACGAACTAATAAAAAATGATGATATTTATTTATCTAAATATTCTGGATGGTACTCAGTTTCAGATGAAGCCTTTTATACTGAAGATGAAATAGAAGAAATCGATGGAAAAAAAATTGCTACACTGTCAAAATCTTCTGTTGAATGGATGGATGAAGAGTCTTATTTTTTTAGATTATCAAAATGGGAAGAACCGTTATTAGATTACTATGAAAGTAACCCTGATTTTATTTTTCCAAAGTCAAGAAGAAATGAGGTTATTAGTTTTGTTAAAAGTGGTTTAAAAGATTTATCTGTAAGTCGAAAAAGTTTTTCTTGGGGTATTCCTGTTCCTAATGATAAGGATCATATAATTTATGTTTGGTTAGATGCTTTAACCAATTACATTAGTGCATTAAATTATCCAAATACTAATGACCAAATGTATAAGAATTTTTGGCCTGCATCAATCCATCTAATTGGCAAAGATATTTTAAGATTTCATGCAGTTTATTGGCCTGCTTTTTTATTAGCAGCAAAACTACCTTTACCAAAAAGAGTATATGGTCATGGCTGGATACTTTCAGGTGAAGAAAAAATGTCTAAATCAAAAGGAAATATTTTAGACCCGATTGAAATAATCAATCAATATGGTTTAGATCCTCTAAGATACTATCTTATTAAAGAAGTTTCCTTTGGAAATGATGGTAATATTTCACAAGATAGACTTGAAGATTGTATTAATAGTGATCTTGCAAACAATTTTGGTAATTTATGTCAAAGAGTTGTTGCCTTCGCAATTAAAAACTGCAATGGAAAAATACCAAAAGATATTAAATTTCAAAAAGAAGATATAAAAATTCTAGATAATTTTAAAAACAATATAAATATAATTAGAGAAAAAATTGATAATCAAGATATAAACTTTTATATAGATTTTATAATTAATGCTTTATTTGATACAAATAAATATTTTAATGATCAAGAACCTTGGAAAAAGAAGAGTGATATTTTAAGACTTAATTCAATTGTTTATACCACATTAGAAATAGTTAGAAAGATAAGTTTTATGCTTTATCCTATAATTCCAGAATCTTCATTGAATGCATTAAAAATATTTTCTATTTCTGAGAATGATATAGAATTTTCAACAATAGAAAATCATATATATCTTAAAGGAGATAAAGATATTAATAAAATAGATATTCTTTTTAAAAAAATTGAAAAAAAAAATGATTGATTCACATTGCCATTTAGATCACGAACCACTTTTTAATAATATAGATGATATATTAAAAAGATCTAAAGATGTTGGAATAGAAAAACTATTAACAATATGTACTACATTTGAGAGTTTTGATAAGATTAAACAATTAATCAAAAAAGATGAAATTATATACGGGACATATGGTATTCACCCACATGAGGCCAAAAATGATAGAATCACTACAAAATCTATAATTAATGAAGTTAATAACAATAGCAAGATTATAGGAATTGGTGAGACCGGCTTAGATTTTTATTACAATTATAGTGATAAAGTTGATCAAATTAATAGTTTTGAAGAACATATCAAAGCATCTATAGATTTAAATATTCCTTTAATAATTCATTCGAGAAATGCAGAAAATGAGACTTTAGAAATTTTTAATAAATATAAAAACTATAATTTAAAAATTTTAATGCATTGTTTTACAGGGTCAAAAAAATTTGCTGATAAGTTGTTAGATTTTAATACATACTTTTCAGCAAGTGGTATAATTACATTTAAAAATTCAACTGACCTTCAAAATACATTTAAGTCAATTCCTTTAGACAAACTTCTAATTGAAACTGATAGCCCATATTTGGCTCCAGTACCAAATAGAGGCAAAAAAAATGAACCATCATTTGTTAAGTTTACAGCGGAAAAACTTGCTAATATAAAAGGAATTCCATTTGAAGATTTAACCGATGCCACAACTGTAAATTTTAATAAACTTTTTTCTCAATAATTTATGAAATTTATAATTTTAGGGTGTGGTAGTTCTATGGGTGTTCCAAGATCTGATGGTTTTTTTGGCAAATGTAATCCTAAAAACAGAAAAAATTATCGAACTAGATGTTCTGCAATAATAAAGACAAAAAATGAAACTATATTAATTGACTCATCACCTGATCTTAGACAACAATTAATTAATAACAAAATTGATAAATTAGATAAGGTTTTTTATTCACATTTACATGCTGATCAAACTCATGGAATTAATGATCTTAGAGTATTTTATATCAAAAATAAAAAAACTATACCTGTATATGCTGATAATCCGACTAAAAGATATCTATTAAAAACATTTAATTATTGTTTTGTAAATAATAATAAAGAATATCCGGCTATATTGAAAATAAACCCCATATCAAGTAGATTGGTAATTAAAGATGGAAAAAAGAAATTGCCAATTAAACCAATAAAAGTTAAACATGGTAAAATAGATAGTATTTGTTATATAATTGATAAAAAATTAGCTTATATTAGTGATTTAAGTGATATTGCTAAAAAGGATTATAAACATTTTTATAACTTGAGATATCTGGTTATTGATTGTTTATGGTTAAGAGCTCATCCATCTCATTTAAATCTTGAAAAAAGCTTAAGATTTATCAATTTATTTAAACCCAAAAAAGCCGTTTTAACTAATCTTCATTCTGATTTAGATTATGAAACGCTAAAAAGTTTATTGCCTAAAAATATTATTCCTGCACACGATGGCTTAGAATTAAGACTATAAAATTTCTTCTAATTTATCTGTAAGTTTTTTAGACAATGGTTTTGTAAAAGATGAAAAGGTGTCTTCAATTTTACCATTTTTATTAATTAATATCTTATGGAAATTCCATTTAGGAACCGCTGATTTACCAAAATTTTCTTTAGCCCAAAGATATATGGGGTGAGCATCATTACCTTTTACATTGTATTTGCTTGTCATTGGAAATGATATATTGAAATTTGTTTCACAAAAATCTTTAATTTCATCATTAGTACCTGGCTCTTGTCCACCAAATTGATTTGAAGGAACACCTAAAACTACAAAATTTCTACTATTGTATTTTTCAAATAACTCTTGTAATTCAGAATATTGTTGAGTAAATCCACAATTACTTGCAACATTGACAAGTAATATTGTCTTATTTTTATATATAGATAAGCTAAATTCTTCATCATTAATATTCTTAATATTAAAATCAAAAAAATTTCTTTCATAATTAGCACTTCCTGGTTTTAAAAAAGAAAACATAATTATAATTATATAAAGTATTTTTTTGTAATTTTGCATTTATTTTTTTGAGGTAAAAAATAACACAAAATAACCAAAAACTGTAGATAGTAATGATCCACTCAAAACTCCAATTTTAACTCCATCTATGTATTGAGTATTTTCAACAAAAGCTAGATTACCCACAAACAAACTCATGGTAAATCCAATACCTGTTAATATTGATACTCCGTAAATACTCATCCAGTTTGAATTATTAGGCATCTCTGCAAATTTAAATTTAACTGAAACATATGAAAATAAAAGTACACCAATTTGTTTACCAAAAAACAATCCCATTAAAATGCCAAGAGGAACAGGTGTTAACAAACTTGAAAGAGACAAACCTTCTAAACTAACTCCAGCATTTGCAAAAGCAAATATAGGCATTATTAAAAATGCAACATAAGGTGAGATTCCATGTTCAATTTTGATTAGTAAAGAAAAATCATGTTCTTTCAATCTATGGGGAATGGTTGAGGCCAAAAGTACACCTGCAATAGTAGCATGTATTCCTGATTTATAGGTAAAGAACCACATACATAATCCAATTAATAAATAAGGAATAAATATTTTTACTGAAAATTTATTTAAAATTAATAAAAATATATAACTTATTAAGATAAGACTTAGATAAGGAATGCTTAGTTCGCCCGAATAAAAAAAAGCAATTATTAAGATTGCACCTAAATCATCTATAATTGCTAATGCAGTTAAAAATACTTTTAGAGAAATAGGTACTCTTGATCCTAGTAAAGATAAAATACCTAATGAAAAAGCTATATCTGTTGCCGAAGGAATAGCCCAACCGTTAATAGTCTCGCTATTACCATAATTGATAAAAACATAAAATAAAGCAGGTATTACCATTCCGCCAACAGCCGCAATAATAGGAAGCAAAGCTTGTTTTATATTAGACAATTCACCTTGTAAAAATTCTCTTTTAATTTCAAGAGTTACAAAAAAGAAAAATATTGCCATTAAAGCATCATTGATCCAATGGTGTACAGAAAGTTTTAATCCAAATTCATTAATTCCAATAAATAAATATTTTTCTAAACTTTGAAAATATATTTCGCTAAAAGTGCTATTGCTAATTAACAATGCAAGTATAGCTGCTATTAGTAGAATTAAACCACTTGCAGCCTCTAATTTGAAGAACCATCTAAAAGGTTTTGAAATATAATTTATCATCTAAACTAATAAATCTTTAATAAACAGAATTATATCTTTAATGGATTCAAATAAATTATACAATAGTAATTCAATATCAGGGTAAATATGACTTATCGGAGATTTAAATGTATCTAAGATAATAATTACAGCAATAAATGAAATTATTGATACGATGAGGTAAGATAAAATGTTATTAAGACTTAGAGCAGTCGATTTTTTATCATATTTAACTGGCGCTTTAAAATTTTCTTTTTTTTCAGATACAAATTTTTCTTTTTTTAAACTTTTTTTATTTTCAATATTATTTGATATTTTTTCCTTTTTTTTATCAATTTCGGGTTCAATTATTTTTTGATTAATATTATTACCTGATATTTTAGAGTTATTTTCAAAATTAGGTATAAAAAACCATGTGTGATTACAAGAACCACACTGTATGTTTCGCCCATCTATTGGAATCAAAGAAGAATCGACCTTAAATTTTTTATTACAATTAACGCATTGAATAATCATAGTTTTTTATATCATATTCTTTTAGAAATACTCTTATTTTACTAATCTTTATACTTTGAAATATTTAATAAGTACTGTATTAGTACAACTTTCGGAGTGTAGCGCAGCCTGGTAGCGCATCTGGTTTGGGACCAGAGGGT
>MDSZ01203636.1_pt1 | contig 10878 bp, 16 predicted proteins | sample 811201 | NCBI WGS metagenome assembly MDSZ01 (sample SAMN05326647, study PRJNA326480) | marine metagenome | isolation source: seawater | place: Indian Ocean: North | collected 2010 | reverse complement strand
ATTTAATCAAGTATCATAAATGAAAATTATTAAAAGCTTTAAAATTTTAAATAAAGAAATAAATTTTAATGAAAGCATTGGTTTCATTCCAACTATGGGTGCTTTACATAAAGGCCATATATCATTAATTAAAATAGGTAAAAAAAAATGTAATAAAATATTAGTTAGTATTTTTATCAATCCTTCGCAATTTAATGATAAAAAAGATTTCTTAAAATATCCTCGGAATATAAATAAAGATATTTCTATTTTAAAAAAACATAAGGTTAATTATCTTTTTTTACCAAATACTAATGAGGTATATAAAAAAGGTATAAAAAGAAAAATAAATATTTTAAAAGAAGATAAGATTTTATGCGCTAAATACAGAAAAGGTCATTTTGAAGGTGTTTTAGCAATAGTTGATAGATTTATGTACAATATCAAAGCTAAATATATTTTCTTTGGAGAAAAAGATTTTCAACAAATATATTTAATTAAAAAATATTTGCAAAAAAAATATTTTACTAAAATAATTTCATGCAAAACAATCAGAAATAAAAATAAACTACCTCTATCTTCCAGAAATATTTTACTATCAAAAAGTTCAATGAAAAATAGTGAGAAAATTTCAAGTATTTTATTTAAACTGAAAAATAAGATTAAAAAAAATCTAAAAAACACAAAACTTCTAAAAAATTATAAATTAAAAATAAAAAAATTGTGCGATAAAATTGAATATTTTGAAATTCGTAATATTAATTATTTAACAAGTAAATTTTCAAAAAAAAATTTCAGAATTTTTATTGCTTATAAACATGGGAATATACGATTAATAGATAATATTTAGTTAATAAAAAAAATATGCACCTATACCTAAAAAAGACAAAAAACCTATAACGTCAGTGATTGTTGTAACAAATACACTTGATGCTATAGCTGGATCTACTTGAAATTTTTTTAAACTTATTGGTATTAAAATACCAAACAATCCAGCAACAATCATATTTAAAACCATTGATATTGATATTATTAAAGATAAAATTAAATCTTGAAACCATAATTGAACAATTGCAGCACTAATTATCGCAAAAATTATTCCATTTAATATACCAATTGAAAATTCTTTTAAAATATTTTGTGAAAAATTGTTTTCTGTTAAATCGTTAGTAGCTATTGCTCTAACAGTAACAGCTAATGTTTGCATTCCGGCGTTCCCACCCATAGATGCAACTATTGGCATTAAAAATGCCAAAGCAACCATTTGCTCAATTGTTGCACCGAACAAACTAATAACCCATGTGGCTAAAAAGGCTGTAAATAAATTTAATAGTAGCCAATTAAACCTTCTTTTTGTTTTGGTAATAATTCCATCTGTTATTTCTTCATCACCAACACCAGCTAATCTTAAGGCATCTTCTTCTGCTTCTTCTGCCAACACTGTCAAAACATCGTCATTAGTAATCATGCCAACAAGTTTATTGTTCTTGTCAACAACGCATGCTGAATTAAGATTATAATTCTCGAACATTCTACCAACTTCCTCTCTATCCATTTCTACAGGAATTAAAAATTGAGTTTCATTGGTTATTGAAATCATTTTAGTTTCTCTGGGAGTTCTCAATACTTTCGATGATGGGACTGTTCCAATTGGTTTAAACTCACTATCTACTATAAAAATTTCTAAAAATTCTTCAGGTAAATCTCTGTTCTCTCTTAAATAATCAATTGTTTGACCAACAGACCAATTACTTGGTATTGCTGTAAACTGTCTTTGCATAATTCTTGCGGCACTATCCTCTGGGTAACTTAAACTTTCTAATAAAACAAATCTATCTTTTGGAGGTAGTGAACTAAGAATTTCATTTTTGTTTTTTTCATCTAAATTTTCTAAAATTTTAATTGCATCATCTGAGTCAAGATTTTTTAAAATGAATACAATTGTTTCGTTAGATAAATATTTAGTTATTTCTGTTTGAATTGCCTCGTTTAGTTCTATAAATATCAAAGGGTCAATTTTAAAATTATTTAATTTAATTAATTTTTCACGATCATCTTGAGATAAATGCTCAATTATATCAGCCGCATCAGCTGGATGCATTTCTTTGAAAGAATTACTTATAAATGATGTATCACTGGTAGAAATTTTTTCGGTAATTACTTTTATATATTCTTTATTAAATTCAAAATTAACAATTTTTTCTTTATTTTTTTTTAATTCACTCATGAATGATAATCCTAGTTTTTTTGAGCGATATCCTTATATTACAAATTTAAAATGAGTATAGAGATAAAAAGATCAATAAAACCTATCGAATATAATCAAGCAATAAAAATATTAGAGAAAAGGTTGGAAAAAGTTCAATCTAAAAATAAAAAAGAATTAATTTGGTTTTTACAACATAATAAAATTTACACAGCAGGGACTAATTTTAAGGAAAGTGAAATTTTGGATAAATCGATAAATATAATTAAAACTACACGCGGTGGAAAAATAACATGCCATTCTCGGGGTCAGTTAATTTGCTATATGGTCATAGATTTAACAAAAAGAAATAAGGATATAAGAAAATTTATTACATCAATAGAAAATTCAATTATAGATACACTGGAAGAATTTAAAATTAAAAGTAAAAGTGATAGAAAAAATATAGGAATTTGGATAAATCATAACAATGAAATTAAAAAGATTGCAGCAATTGGTATAAGAGTTAGAAAATGGATTGCTTACCATGGTTTCTCTATCAATGTATTTAATAATCTTGATTATTTTAATAAAATAATTCCTTGTGGAATTTCTGATAAAAAATTAATTAGATTAGATGAAATAAAAAAAATTAATTATATTGATCTAGTGAATGTTCTAGAAAAAAATTTAATTAAAAATCTTTTTGTTTAAAATTATTCTTAATTAATAATTTTTTAAAATAATCTGGTAAATTTGCTTTAAATGTAAACATTTTATTATTTAAAATAAATTTAATTTCATATGCATGCAACATAAGTTGATTATTATTTTTTGGTTTTTTAACAAAATATTTTTTATCACCCACGATAGGACAATTTAAATCAATTAAATGTTTTCTAATTTGATGTTTTCTACCAGTTATAGGTTTAAGTTTAAAAAAACTATATTTGTTATTGTTGTCAATTACTTTATATTCTGTAATTGCTTTTTCTAATATTTTTTTATTACCTTCATATCTGATTAGGTTATTATTAATTGTATCTTTATTTTTATCAATACTTCCGAATGACAAAGCCAAATATGTTTTGTGTATTTTTCTTATTCTAAATAAACTAGTTAACTGTTGTGCTGTTTTTCTATTTTTTGCTATTATTAATACGCCTGATGTATCTTTATCTATTCTATGAACTATATATGGTTGTGAATTTTCAAAAAAATTACTATTTGATAATATATTAACTAAATTTTCTTTTACTTTTGTTCCACCTTGAACTGGTAATCCTGATTTTTTATTAATTACAATAAAATTACTATTGTTTTCAATTATATCGTTTTCTGTTTCTTTGATGATAATTTTTTTTGGTATAAATTTTTTTTTAACAATTGTTTTATTTTTATAAGAAATATTAAATAAAAAAATTTGATCATTTTTATTAAGTTTATATGAACTTTTAACCTTCTTCTTATTTACTTTAATCTTACCTTTTCTTAAATCTTTCTCTAGAAGAGATTGCGGTATATTTGATAAATATATTTTAATCCATCTATCTAATCTTAATCCTATTGACGAATTATCTATACTAATAACCTTTTGCATAAGGTTGTGGCTTATTTTTATGCCGTTTTTTGAGATTGATCTTGAATTTTATTTTTATTTTCAGTCTTTGGCTTTTTTTTGTCTACTCTTTTTGCCTCTACATCTCTGTCAATAAATTCAATTATAGCCATCGGTGCGTTATCACCATATCTAAATCCAGCTTTAATAATTCTTGTGTAACCGCCTTTCCTTGCCTCATATCTTTTTGATAGTGTTTTTCTAATTTTATTTACAGTTTGAATATTTTGCAATTTGGAAACTAATCTTTTTGTATTTGCAAGAGTATCTTTCTTGCCAATAGTGATTAACTTTTCTGCCTCAGGTCTTAGAACCTTTGCTTTGGGTAATGTTGTTGTAATTTGCTCATATTTTACTAATGAATTAAGCATATTTTTAATCAAAGCTTTTCTATGCTCTGATGTTCTATTTAGTTTTTTATGACCTAATCTATGTCTCATTTTATTAAATAGCGTCTTCTAATTTTTTTGATAACTCAGCAATATTATCTGGTGGCCAATTTGGAATTTCCATACCAAGATATAATGACATACCACTTAAAACTTCTTTAATTTCGTTTAAAGACTTTCTTCCAAAGTTAGGTGTTCTGAGCATTTCACCTTCAGATTTTTGCACCAAATCTCCTATATAAATTATATTATCATTTTTTAAACAATTCATTGATCGAACAGACAACTCTAGTTCATCAACTTTTCTTAATAAATTTTGATTAAACTCTGGTTCCTTAGGCTGGTCTTGAATTTTAACTTCCTGAGGTTCGTCAAAATTAATAAACATTCCTAATTGATCTTGAAAAATTCTAGCTGAATAAGCTAATGCATCCTCTGCAGAAATAGATCCATTTGTTTCTATTTCCATAGTCAGTTTGTCATAATCAAGAGCTTTCCCTTCTCTTGCAGTGCTAATAGAGTATGAAACTTTTTTAACTGGACTAAACAATGAATCAATTGGTATTAATCCTAATGGAGGTTCATCAGGTTTATTTTGATCTGCTGAAACATATCCTTTTCCGTTTCCTACAAATAATTCCATATGAAAATTTGTATTTTCATCTAAATTACATATAACTAAATCAGGATTTAGTATTTCAATATCAGGTAAGGGTGTGATTTGAGAAGCTTTAATTTCTCCAGGACCTTTTGCATCAAGAATAAGTTTTTTAGTACCTTCAAAATTACTTTTTAAAGCAAGTGACTTTATATTAAGAACTATATCAGTTACATCTTCTCTTACGCCTTTTATTGAACTGTATTCATGTTGGACTCCATCTATTTGTATAGCAGTTACAGCAGTACCTCTAATTGATGAAAGTAAAATTCTTCTTAGTGAGTTTCCAATAGTTAAGCCATATCCTTTTTCAAGTGGTTCAGCTACTACTTTTGCAAATGTTTTGTCTTGATTCTGATCAACCTCTATTTTAGATGGTTTGATCATTGATTTCCAATTTTTTATATTAACATTGCTAGTTTCCATTTTAAACTCTCCTTTTTTTAGGTGGTCTTGTGCCATTGTGAGGCATTGGTGTTGTATCTTTAATAGAAGTAATTTTAAATCCTCTTGCTTGTAAAGCTCTTAAAGCTGTCTCTCTACCAGATCCTGGACCTTTTACTTCGACTGATAAAATTTTCATACCATATTCAAGAGCTTTTACTGCAGCAGCATCCGCTGCGACTTGTGCAGCATATGGAGTAGATTTTCTTGAACCTTTGAAACCTTTTTGTCCAGCAGAAGCCCATGAAATAACATTTCCGTTTGTATCTGCAATTGATACTATTGTATTATTAAATGTTGATTGTACATAGGCAATGCCATTTAATATATTTTTTTTTACTTTTTTTTTTTTAGAAAACGACTTTTTTTTTAAATTTTCTTTTTCTACAACTTTATTTTTATCTTCGTCTTTTGTCATAATTATTTTTTAAGTGGAGTTAATTTTTTACCTGCTATTGCAATTGCCTTGCCTTTTCTTGTTCTCGCATTGCATCTAGTTCTTTGACCTCGTACTGGTAGTTTTTTTTTATGTCTTGTTCCTCTATAACAAGCAAGATCTATCAATCTTTTGATACTTAATGAGTTGTCACGTCTTAAATCACCTTCTACTGTAAAATTGCTATCGATAAATTCTCTAATTTTTAAAATTTCGTCGTCAGTTAATTCGTTAACTCTTTTTGATGTGGGTATATTTAATGCATCACAGATTTTAGAAGAAAACTTGCTACCAATGCCATAAATATAAGTAAGTCCAATATGAACTAGTTTATTTTGTGGAATGTTTACACCTGCAATACGAGCCATAATTTTGTGATAAAATTGTGCCTTTTATATAATAACTTTTGCCAAAGTCAACGGCTTAAACATTGATAAAAGTGTCGATTTTTCTTGTTATTTCATCAATTTCAAGAGATCCATCAATTTCATAAAAATTTGCATTTTTTGAGTAGAAATTTATCACTGGATTAGTTGTTTCCATGTAAGTTTCATATCTTTTAATAATAGTATTTAATTCATCGTCTGCTCTATTTTCAATTTTTTTTCTTTTTTCAATTCTTTTAAGAATAGTATCTTTGCTGACATTTAGAAAAAAAATTAGATCTATTTGTTGATTTGAATTTTTTAACATTAAATCTAAATTTTTTGCTTGATCAATAGATCTTGGATATCCATCAAAAATTAATTTATTTTTTTTAGAGGGATCAAAAATAATACTTTTAATTAATTTATTCACGATATCGTCATTAACAAATATACCTTTATTCATATCATTAGATATCATCTTTCCTATTTGTGTTTTCATTTCAATTTCATTTCTTAAAATATCGCCAGTTGAAATTTGAAATCCATTGGTTATTTTGACTAAATATTTTGCTTGTGTACCTTTTCCAGCACCAGGTGGCCCGAATAAAATAATATTCACTTATTTACCAAATTGTGTTTTTTTTATTAGTTGTTCATATTGAGAACTCATTAATCTAGTTTGGATTTGAGTTACTGTATCTATGGCTACAACAACAACAATTAAAATTGACGTTCCACCTAAATAAAAAGGTATAGGATAATTTGCAATTAAAAATTCTGGCATTAAACAAACTAAAGTTAAATACAATGCACCTATTGTAGTTAATTTGGTTAATATATTTTCGATATATAAAGCAGTACTTTCACCAGGTCTTATTCCTGGTATAAAACCTCCATATTTTCTTAAATTTTCTGCCGTCTCATTGGGATTAAAGGTTATAGAGGTGTAAAAGAAAGTAAAAAATATTATTCCTGAAGCGTATAGTAACATATACAAAGGTTGACCCTGAGAAAAAAAGGATGCGATGTTTAAAAAAGTTTCATTTTCCGAAATATTAAAATTAGAAAAAGTTATAGGCAATAATAATAAAGCAGATGCAAATATTGCTGGTATTACTCCTGCTGAATTTATTTTTAAAGGTAAATGAGATGAATCGCCACCATATATTTTATTTCCAACTTGACGTTTTGGATAATTTATAGGAATTTTACGTAGAGCTCTTTCCATAAAAACAATAAACATAATAGTTAGAATTAATATAATAAAGATCGAAATTATAATCATCGTAGATAGTGCTCCAGTACGTCCAAGTTCAAATGTTGTTGCAAGTGCTCTAGGTATTTCAGCTACAATACCTGAAAATATTATTAGAGATATTCCATTGCCTATACCTCTCTGAGTGATTTGCTCTCCTAACCACATCAAAAACATCGTTCCTGCAACAATTGTTGAAACAGTAGATATTTTAAAAAAGATGCCAGGATTGATTACTAAATTTGCTGAGGACTCTAGACCAACAGATAATCCATAACCTTGTACTGTAGCTAATAAAACAGTTCCATATCTTGTAATTTGTGTAATTTTTAGTCTTCCTTTTTCGCCTTGGGATTTTAAATTTTTAAAATAATCTGACACTCCTGTTAGCAATTGAACTATAATTGAAGAGGAAATATAAGGCATTATTCCAAGAGCAAAGATTGCCATTCTACTTATTGCTCCACCTGCAAAAACATTAAACATGCCCAATAAACCTTTTTGGTTACCTTCCATTAAAATTTGCAACTGACTAGGATCAATGCCAGGCAAGGGTACAAAAGTACCTAATCTATAAATAGCTAAAATTAATATAGTAAAAAGGATTCTGTTTCTTAAGTCGTTTTGATTACTTGAGCTCATTAAGAATTATTTTTTGATTCAAAAACTGACCCTGATTTTGATAATTTATCTTTTGCTGACTTTGATAATAAATCTGTTGCAAGATTAATTTTATCTTTTATTTCACCCATGCCTAGTATTTTGAATTTTGTAACATTTTTCTTTATTAATTTATTTGATTTAAGTAACTTTAAATCAATTTTATCACCTGCAGATATAATTTTTTTGTCAATAAGCGATTGAATTGCTGATAAATTTATAATCGCAAGTTTGTTTTTTTTATTAATAGGATTGAACCCTCTCTTAGGCAACCTTCTATATAGAGGCATTTGTCCACCTTCAAAACTTTTAATAGCAACTCCTCTTCTTGATTTCTGACCTTTTACACCTCTGCCAGAGGTTTTGCCTTTACCGCTACCAATTCCTCTACCTATTCTTTTTTTAATTTCTTTGGTTTTTAGTTTTGAATTTAATTGCATTTTAACCTCTTTTCTCCACTATTTCAGAAATTTTTTTGTTTCTTGAAAATGACAAGGTCTTTGGTGAATGTTGTAGTTTTAGTGCTTTTAAGCATGCTCTAATTACATTGTGTGGGTTTCCTGTACCTAGGGATTTTGCAACAATATCTTTTATACCAAGGACTTCACAAATCGCACGAATAGGTCCACCTGCAATAATACCGGTACCTTTTGGAGCAGACCTAAGTATTACCTTTCCTGCACCATCTTTACTATATACATCGTGGTGAATAGTTCTTCCGTCTCTCAAAGGTATTTTAATCAAATTTCTTCTTGCTAGTTCATTTGCCTTTTTAATAGCATCAGGAACTTGTTTTGATTTAGCGTGAGCTACACCAATTTGACCATTTTGATTGCCAACCACAACCAAGGCTGAAAAACCAAATCGTCTACCACCTTTTACTACCTTAGTTATTCTATTTATATGAACTAGTTTTTCTAAAAATTCTTGAGTATTTTTTTCCATGTTAAAATTCCATTCCATTTTTTCTTAAAGTTTCAGCAAATATCTTTATTCTTCCATGATATTTATAAATTCCTCTATCAAAATAAACTTTTGTAATATTTTTTTCTTTAGCTTGTTCTGCTATTTTTGTTGCTACAATTTCTGACAATTCAGATTTCTTTTTATTAGTATTTTTTAATAATTTTATATTTGATGTTGCGGAAATAAGTGTTTTATTAGTTTTATCGTCAATTATTTGAGCAGAAATATTTGTAGACGATCTAGCTACAGTCAATCTCATTCTATTGTTAGGGTTATTTTTTTTTAGTTTGTTTCTAATTCTAAATTTTTTTCTATTTCTAGTATTAAGTTTCATTATTTCTTTTTACCTTCTTTTTTAAGCACATATTGACCTTGTTCTTTTATACCCTTGCCTTTATATGGCTCTGTTTTTTTATAAGATTTTATTTTTGCAGCAACAGATCCAACTAATTCTTTATTTGAGCCACTAATTTTAATAATGGTTTGTTTTTCAACTGCAATTTTTACTCCTTCAGGTATATTAAAGTTTACATCGTGGCTAAATCCTAATTGCAAGTTTAAAACTGTTCCTTTTACTGCAGCTCTAAATCCAACACCAGTCAACTCTAAAGTTTTTGAATAACCTTCGTATATACCTTTTATAGCATTATTTATTAAACTTCTGTTAAGACCCCAGATTCTTTTTGTATTCTGGTTAATGATCTTTGGTTTAATTGAAACTTCTTTACCATCCTTAATATTTAGTTCAAAAATGTTTGTATCCAGTGGTAAATTATTCTTTCCTAGCGGACCCTCCATTTTTAAAATAGCACCATCTAAAGAAACTTTAACTTTATCTGGAATAGAAATATTTATTTTACCAATTTTTGACATTAAAATACCTTACAAATTATTTCACCACCAACTTGATTTTTTCTTGCTTCTTGATCAGTCATAACACCTTTAGGTGTAGATACTATTGCTATACCTAAACCGTTACTCACTTGAGGTAAACTTTCTGCGCTTGAAAATATTCTTCTACCAGGTTTAGAAACCCTTTGAATTGAATTAATAACTGGGTTACCTGAGTTATATTTTAAATCAATTTGTAAATTTCCTTTACCTTCATTATTTTCGACTTTATAATTAATTATAAAGCCCTCATTCTTCAAAACATCAACAATTTTTACTTTAAATTTTGACGATGGAATGTCTACTTTTTTATAATTTCTTAAACTAGCATTTTTAATTCTAGCAATCATATCACCTATTGGATCACTTAAACTCATAATTCTCCTTTACCAACTTGACTTTACCATACCAGGAATTTTTCCTTCTAAGGTTAGTTTCCTTAGAGCTATTCTTGATACTTTTAATTTTCTATATACGCCATGAGGTCTGCCCGTAATTTGACATCTATTCACTACTCGCGTTTTTGCAGAATTTCTTGGTAACTTTGAAAGTTTCTGTTGTGCTTTAAATCTTTCCTCGAGTGGAATTTTCTTATCCATAATTATTTTTTTTAATTTTTTTCTTTTAGCTAAAAGTTTGTCTGAAAGTTTTATCCTTCTATTATTTTTATTAATTGAGCTTTGCTTAGCCATTAGTTAGCCTCCTTACTTTTAAATGGAAAATTGAATTGTTTTAACAATTCATAACTATGATCTACATTTTGAGATTTTATTACTATCGTAATATCCAATCCTCTTATTTTATCAACTTTATCAAAATTAACTTCTGGAAAAATTATGTGTTCTTTAATACCAAATGTATAATTTCCACTTTTATCAAAGCCTTTTGATGAGAGGCCTCTAAAATCTTTTATTCTTGGCAGCGCTATATTTACTAATCTATCTAAAAATTCATACATTCTATCTTTTCTTAATGATACTTTTAAGCCCGCACTTGTACCTTTTCTCGTTTTAAAATTTGATATTGATT
>MDSZ01139140.1_pt1 | contig 10878 bp, 8 predicted proteins | sample 811201 | NCBI WGS metagenome assembly MDSZ01 (sample SAMN05326647, study PRJNA326480) | marine metagenome | isolation source: seawater | place: Indian Ocean: North | collected 2010 | reverse complement strand
ATACTGCTGGAATTATTTTTTTAAACATTTTTTTTTGACCTAAGGCAATAAGTAAAACGTTTTTGATCCTTGTTTTATTTTCGGTTGTAGATTTGTAATCCTTTTTACCTAATAAAATATTTCTTTTCAATGTTTTAATCCTTCTAAAGATGACCCAAGAGAAGAATATAAATATTATTAGAAATATAATTTGTGAAATATAGCTCATATTTTAAAGATCAATTTCAAAAATAATAATTTTGGTAGAAATGTTTATTTATTTAGGTTTGCAATTATTTATTCAGGTGCTGTAGCTCAGGTGGTAGAGCATCGGACTGAAAATCCGTGAGTCGGTGGTTCGAGTCCGCCCAGCACCACTACCTAATGAAATGGATATATTTAATTATAGCAATTATTACCGAAGTCATTGCTACATCTGCTTTAAAAGAGTCTGAAGGTTTTTCTAAATTTTTTCCATCAATAATTGTAGTTATCGGTTATTCATTAACATTTTACTTTATGTCTCTTACCTTAAAAGAAATGTCAGTTGGAGTAACTTATGCTATATGGAGTGGAATGGGAATTTTATTAATCTCATTAATTGGTTATTTTAGATATAATCAGGTTTTGGATTCAGCAGCAATTCTCGGAATGGGCTTCATAGCTATAGGTATAATTATATTAAGGTTTTATTCCGATGTAACAAATTGATTTTAAAAATAATATCTCTTAAAACCCTCAATGGCACCATATTTTGCAAAACCAAGATTTGAAAACAATTTTGCGGTATTACTATTTCTTTCCTCTGCTCTTTGCCAGAACTCTCTGACATCATCTCCAGGAAAAACTGCACCATCTTTTTGTGATTGATGTTTAAAAATAGCTCTTCTTTTTTTTAAAACCTGTTCAGGGCTTAACGGTACTGCCATTTCAATATCATATACTTTCCATTCATTCCATGCACCTCTATATAACCATACATAACAGTCTTTCATAAATGCAAATTTTTTAATATTTTCAATTGCTCTAAATATTGATCTTAAACATAATCTATGTGTACCATGTGGATCATTTAGATCACCGGCCGCATAAATTTGGTGAGGTTTTATTTTTTTTATAAGTTCTTGTACGACATTTATATCTTTTGTGGTAATATCGTTTTTTTTGATTTTTCCTGTTTGATAAAATGGCATATCTAAATAATGGATTTTACTCTCATCTTTTAAATCTAGATATCTACAAGCTTGATAAGCTTCTGACTTTCTAATTATTCCTTTTATTTTATTAATAGTTGTATATCCTTGGAAATCAATTTCTTTTGTTAATAGTTTATTAATGTTTTGATGAAAATTATCAACCCATTTTATATGATTTTTCTTTATATTTTTTTTTCCATCACTCATTAAATTATTTAATTCAGATAACTTTAAACTTTTTATTATTCTTCTAATCAATTCAGTGGTTTCAAAAACCTTGCTATCATTTACTGCAATATTTCCTGATGTATGATATGCAACATGAACATCATGTCCTTGTTGAACCAGTCTATCAAATGTGCCTCCCATGGATATAACATCATCGTCAGGATGTGGAGAAAAAATAATTACTCTTTTTTTAGATGGGAATGCTCTCTCTGGTCTATTCGAATCATCGGCATTTGCCTTTCCACCAGGCCAACCTGTTATTGTATGTTGTATCATATTAAAAACTTTAATATTTGTATCATAGGCAGATATATATTTTTCAAATATTCCACCCATTCCATTTTCATTATAATCTTCATCAGTTAATTGAAGGATAGGTTTATTTTTTTTAATTGATAGCCATATTACAGCTTTTTTAATATTAGAGTCAGACCAACCTACCATAGTGTTACTTAGCATTATTGATGGTTTTTTATTAATATCTGTATAGAACCAAGGACAAATCATCCTATTTAAACTTGAGGCAGAATCTTTATCTATAACAAATAGGGTATTCGGATGGTTTTGAAGATATGATGCTGGAATTAATTCGTTTTCATCCTCTTCTACAGTTTTTTTAATAATTTTAGATTTTCCTTCACCCCATGCTACTAACACTATCCTTTTGGCATTAAGAATTGTCTTTATACCCATAGATATTGCTTCTTTTGGTACATTATCAATCCCACCGAATTCTTCAGAGGCATCAAATCTTGTAGAATACTCAATATTTACTTTTCTTGTTATTGAAGATTCTAATGAACCGGGTTCATTAAAACCTATATGACCATTTCTTCCTATTCCTAATAATTGAAAGTCAATTCCACCCAAAGAATTAATTTTATTTTCATATTCAACACAATATTTTTCAACCTCATTTAAGTTTAGATCTCCTCTTGGAATATTGATGTTTTCTTTTTTTATATCTATATGATTAAAGAGATTATCAAACATAAACTTATTATAGCTATGTTTTGATTTTGGATCCATAGGAAGATATTCATCAAGATTGAATGTAATTACATTTTTGAAGCTAAGTTTATCTTCCCTGTGTAACCGTATTAGCTCTGAGTAAATTGATATTGGAGATGAGCCCGTTGCAAGTCCAATTACACATTTTTTATTCTCTAATTGTTTTTTTTTAATTAACTCAGATATTTCTAATGCGACTGCAGTCGATCCACTTTTTGGATGTTCGAAAAGATCCAAAGCAATTCTTTCTTTAAATATACTTTGGTCGTAAGCGTTATCTGCTTCTCTACTTAATATTTTTTCTTGAGATCCTTGAAGAGTATATAGACTAGAATAAATTATTTCTCTTAATTCATTTAGTTGAGCTTTTCGTTTTTCAATATTTTTTTCTCTATTTGGAAATATATCTTTATTGAATTTTTTTCCATTGTAAATTTTTACTCTTTTCCCATTTTCATTATAGTAACAAAAAGACCTATTAGGATTTGAATTAATTTTAACCAAATGTCTCATGAGACAATTGTATAAAAAAAAACTAATATTTCAAACTTTAATTTCAAAATAATTTAACTAAATCTTATTTAACGTCTCATCATAAGTTTAGTGAGACGTTAATCAATATATTTTTTGGTGTTTGTATTTATTTCTATATTTTTAATTGAGAATCAATCAAATTATAATTATGAAAATTCTATTATTAATTCTTTTTTTAACTTCAACTTTTCTTTCTGCACAAAAGAAAAAAGAAACTGATGAAAAAAAATCTAAAAAAACGTATTCAGAAATTATTGATGATTCTTTTAAAACAGATAATGGCTTATTTAAAGTTCATCAGAAGGACCAAATATTTTATTACGAAATTCCGAGAGAATTATTAGATCAGGAGATGTTAATGGTTACAAGAATAGCCAAAACTTCAAATGGAATTGGTTATGGTGGTCAAAAAATAAATTCTCAAGTATTAAGATGGGAATTAAAAAAAGATATGATTTTATTAAGGATTGTAAGTTATGAAAATATTGCTAACGATTCTCTACCAATCTATGAGTCAGTAAGAAACTCTAACTTCGAGCCGATATTGTCATCATTTGAAATAAAAACAGTCAATCCAGAAGATAGCTCAATTGTTATAGATGTAACTTCTTTATTCTCAACAGACATTAAAGCACTTGGTTTCCCTCAGTATAGAAGAAAAAGCTTAAAAATTTCTTCTTTAGATAAAAACAGATCTTTTATTGAATCAATAAAAAGTTTTCCAATAAATATAGAGGTAAGAAATGTATTAACCTATATTTCTACCGAACCTCCATCTCAAAGAAATTCACAAACTATTAGTTTAGAAGTTAATAATTCAATGCTTTTGCTACCAAGAGAGAAGATGGAACCTAGATTCCTAGATAGACGTGTCGGATACTTTTCTCAAACTCAAACAGATTATGGTTTAGATGAACATAAGGCAAAGTCTACCTCATATATAAGAAGGTGGAAATTAATTCCAAAAGATATTGAAGCATACAATAGAGGAGAATTGGTGGAACCTATTAAGCAGATTGTCTACTACATTGATCCTGCTACACCAGAAAAATGGCGTAAATACTTAAAGCAGGGTGTAGAAGACTGGCAGATAGCATTCGAAGCAGCAGGATTTAAAAATGCAATTATTTGCAAATATCCACCTACAAAACAAGAGGATCCAGATTGGAGCCCTGAAGATGCTAGATATTCTGTAATTAGATATTATGCATCAGATATACAAAATGCTTATGGTCCTCATACTGCGGACCCAAGAACAGGAGAGATTTTAGAAAGTGATATTGGTTGGTATCATAATGTTATGAATTTATTAAGGAATTGGTATCTTATCCAGACCGCTGCTGTTAATGATATGTCAAGAAGTGTAAAATTTAAAGACGAGGTTATGGGAGAGTTGATAAGATTTGTATCAGCACATGAGGTTGGACATACTATAGGGTTACCTCATAATATGGGTTCAAGTTATTCTTATCCAGTTGACAGTCTTAGATCTCCAACTTTTACTTCAAATCATGGGGTTGCTCCTTCCATTATGGATTATGCTAGATTCAATTATGTTGCTCAACCTGAGGATAGCGTAAAAAACTTTTATCCAAGGGTTGGTACTTATGACATTTGGTCGGTAAAATGGGGATATACATATTTCTCTGATGAAGATAAAAATTCAGAAAAAAAAATACTCAATGATTGGATAAAGAATAATGCCAATAATTATGACTATTGGTTTGGTTATTCTAATGGTATTGATCCTAGATCCCAAACAGAATCAATTGGAAGCGATAATATGGATGCAAGTTATTATGGATTATTAAATTTAAAACGGATCGTTCCTAATCTAATTGATTGGACCTATGAAGAGGGTAAAAACTATGAAGATCTTAAAGAATTATATATGAATGTTAATAGCCAATTTAGGAGATATATTGGTCATGTAACAACAAATATTGGTGGTATTTATGAAGATTTAAAAAGTAATGATCAGGAGGGACCCATTTATAGCCATGTTCCAAAAAACATTCAAAAAAAGGCTATATATTTTTTAAACGAACATGTTTTTTCTTCTCTTGAATGGCTTATAAATAAAGAGGTTTTAAATAAAATAGAAAATATTGGGGCTCAGGAGAGAATTAGAGTTATTCAAAATTATGCGCTTAATAGACTCTTTGATTACTCTAGACTATCAAGAATGATTGAAAATAAATCAATAAATGGTAATTTATCATATTCCATTCAGGAAATGATTTCAGATATTAATAAAAGCATATGGTCGGATTTATCGAATACAAACCCTACCGAACTATATAAAAGAAATCTACAAAGAAGTTATATAAATATTTTTATTGATATCATGAAAAATGAAAAAACTCAGTCAAATTATTATAAAAGATTTGGAGCTAATATAAAGTTTTCGGAGTCAGATATTAGACCAATTATACTTGGTGAATTAAGAGATTTACAAGAAAAGTTTAAGATTAAATCTAAAAAAACAAAAGACAAAGAAACTAGAAATCATTTTTTATACCTAGAAATGATGATTGATGATATGATAAATAAAAGTTAAAAATAGAAAGATTTTAAATTCATAAAATCTCTCTTACTTAATTTTTTCCATTTTCCTCTAGACAAATTTTTTTTTGTGAATGGTCCGTATAATGTCCTGTCAAGATTTTTTATCTCATAATTCAAGTATCTAAAAACTTCTTTAATTTTTGAGCTGTAACCACTTACGATTTCTAGTCCTAAATCAGAACCAGTTTTTAATTTTTTAATATTTTTTATACTAACTAATTTGTTATCTATTATTATTCCTCTTTTAATCTTTTGAATATCAAAATCATTAATTTCTCTATTTAAGAGTATACTATATACTTCTTTGATTTTATATTTATTATCCTCTAGCTTTTGTTTTAATTCTTTATCATTTGTAAGTAATATTAATCCCGACGCATCATTTTCTATCTTTGATACTAAAAATAATTTTTCTTTAATTCCTTTTAATAGTGAGTAAATATCTTTTATATCTTTATTTTCTTCATTTTTTATTATAAAGTCCTTTGGTTTATTTAGAAGAATATAAATATTGTTATCATACCTGATTTCTTTATTAAATACTTTAATAGTATCTGTTATTCTTACTTTACCACCAAGTTTATTAATTATCTTATCATTAATCTTAACTGCTCCAATCTTGATTAATTTATCTGCTTCTTTTCTTGACCCAAATCCTGATTTTGATAAAACTTTGTTTAATCTAATTAACTGATTATTAGATTTCTTTCTCATCCCCAATTGAGTTCTCCTCTTTTTGAAAATCCTTTATAGTTGGAAGTTGATCAAGGCTATTGATCCCAAAGTAGTCCATAAACTTTAAACTTGTTGCATATATAAGTGGCCTACCAACCTTCTCTGATTTTCCTTCAATTTTTATTAATTCTTTATCAAGAAGTTTTTGAATAGTATAATCACAATTTACACCTCTTATTTTTTCTATTTCAGATTTTGTAACAGGTTGTTTGTATGCTATAATTGATAATGTTTCAAGAGCTGATATTGATAATCTTCTTTTAGATTGTTGTTTTAATAAAATCTCATTCAATCTTGAAAATTCTTTTTTTGTTAGAAATTGAAATCCACCTCCAGATTCAACTAGTTCAAAAGAAAAATTATTGTTTTTATATTTCTTAATTATTGAATCCAAACAATCCTTAATTTCTTTTTCCTTATAATTTATACTCTCACTTTCAGCGAATGCTTTCTGAATGATATCAATCTTTATAGGTTTAGGTGAGCAAAAAATAAGTGATTCTATCTTTGTTTCTAAAGAACTCAATTTTATCCTCTATTTAATTTTGCTTCAATTGATTGTGTTGCGTGAGGAACAGCTCTTAATCTCTTTTTATCAATAAGATTTCCAGTGTCTTTACATATTCCATACGTCCCGTTTTTAATTCTAATTAGAGCATTTTCTAAATTATTGATAAATTTTTGTTGTCTTCCTGCAAGCTGACTAAGGCTTTCTTTTTCCATAGTATCTGCACCATCTTCTAAAGTTTTAAGAGCACCTTGAGTTGAGTCGGTACCTGAAACATTGCTTCTGAGTAATGATTCTTTAATGAATTCAAGTTCACTTTGTGCATTTTTTAATTTACTTTGAATTAATTTTTCAAATTCTGTAAGTTCTTTTTTTGTGTATTTTGTTTTTTTAGTTTTTGACATAATATTCAAATTTACAATTTTCTTTTAATTTCTCTTATCTCAAAAGATTCTATAATATCACCAACCTTAATATCATTAAAATCTTCAATACTGAGGCCACATTCATAACCATTTTTCACTTCATTTACATCCTCTTTAAATCTCTTTAATTGTTTAATTTTACCATTAAACACTACTATACCATCTCTAATTAATCTTATTTTATTTTTTCTTATTATATTACCATTTGTCACATAACAACCTGCTATGGTACCGATTTTAGAAATTTTATAAGTTTCTCTAACTTCAACATTACCAACAATATTTTCTTCCTCAGTTGGTTCTAACATACCTTCCATAGCAGATTTTATTTCATTTATTGCCTCATATATTATTGAATACATTCTTATTTCAATTCCTTCTTTCTCTGCTAAATTTCTAGCGTTAATAGAAGGCCTTACCTGAAAACCAACTATAATAGCATCAGAAGCCGATGCAAGAAGAACATCAGATTCTGTAATTTGTCCAACCCCCCTATGGATAATGTTTACCGATATCTCATCTGTAGAAAGTTTTTCCATAGAATCTGATAAAGCTTCAATTGATCCGTCAACATCACCCTTTAAAACAATATTGAGTTCTTTAAAGTTTCCTAATGCCAGTCTTCTGCCAATTTCATCTAGCGTTAAATGTTTTTTTGTTCTTAGTGTCTGCTCTCTGATTAGCTGCTCTCTTTTGGTAGCTATTTCTCTTGCTTCTTTATCACTTTCAAATATATTGAATTTATCACCTGCTTGTGGTGCTCCACTTAGTCCAAGCATTAATATAGGCGTTGCTGGGCCAACACTCTCTTTTTCTTTTCCCCTATGATCAAATAATGCCTTTACTTTTCCATATTCAGATCCTGCAAGAACAATATCCCCCTTATTTAAAGTTCCACTTTGAACCATAATAGTAGTAAGATAACCCCTTCCTTTATCAAGCTCTGACTCTATTACAGTTCCATTTGCATTTTTATTTGGATTAGCCTTAAGCTCTAGCATTTCAGCTTCTAATAATACTTTTTCTAATAATTCTTCTACACCTTCCCCAGTTTTAGCGGAGACTTCTTGACATTGATATTTACCCCCCCAATCTTCAACCAAAATATCTATCTTAGAAAGATCTTCTTTTACCTTGTCGACATTTGCATTTGGAGTATCTATTTTATTTATTGCAAATACAATGGGAACTTCGGCTATTTTACTATGATTTATTGCCTCCTTTGTTTGAGGCATTACAGTTGAATCCGCAGCTATAACAATAATAACTATATCTGTGATTTTAGCACCTCGTGCTCTCATAGCTGTAAAAGCTTCATGTCCAGGAGTATCTAGAAAAGCAATTCTTTGTCCTTTTTTAGTATTTACATCATACGCTCCTATATGTTGTGTTATCCCGCCGGCCTCTCCTTCAGTAATTCGAGAGTTTCTTATATAATCTAAAAGTGACGTTTTACCGTGATCGACATGACCCATTATTGTAACAATTGGAGCTCTTTCCTCTAAGTCTTTTTCCTCGTCAGGTTTTTCTATTATATTGACTTCTTCTTCATCAGTCGTAGTAAACTCTACTTTATAACCAAACTCTTCAGCTATTATATTTATGGTTTCAGCATCTAGTCTTTGATTTATTGAAACAAACATACCAATTTCTAAATATTTAGAAATAACATCATTTGCAGTTACATCCATTAACTTGGCAAGATCGTTTGCAGATATATATTCTGTAACTTTTAAAACTTTTGATTCCTCTTTTAGTTTTATTTTCTCCTCCTCAATTGCTTCTGCGTGTTGAGACCTTTTTTCTTTTCTATATTTAGATCTTTTAGTATCTCCATCCTTTCCACCACTTAATTTAGCTAGAGTCGATTTAATTTTATCCTGTATTTCTTTATTTTTTTTATCTAAATCTTCTTTATAATCAACTTGTTTTTGAGGTTTTTTATTTTGGGTTTTATTTGAAATAATTCTTTTTCTTGGTCTTCTTTTTTTCTTCGATTGGTCGGATGAAGCGACTCTTTTTGTACCAGGATCATCTAAATTTATTTTCTTAATTATTTTAAGTTGGCTTTTATTTTCTTCACTTTTTTTATCATCTTTTTCAACCATCTGATCCTTTTTAGGATCATTTTTATTAACTTCTTTACTTATAACGGTTTTTTCATCTAATCCAATTTTAATATTAGAAGCAACTTTTTTTTCAACAGCAGAGTCTTCAAATGCATTTTCTAGAATTTGATAAATTTCTGAATCAATCTTAGTATTAGGATTAGAATCTATTTCGTAACCCTTATTTCGTAGAAAGTCAATTATTGTGTTTCTACCAACATTTAATTTTCTAGCAACTTGACCTAATCTTAATTGTTTTGAATCACTCATATTTTATTCAAATTCTTTATTTAGTGTACTAATCAAAGTATCAATGGTTCCTTCCTCTAAATCAGATCTTTTAATAAGATCATCTTTATCTAAATTTAGTACTGCTTTTGCAGTATCTAATCCAATTCTCTTTAGTTCATCAATAATCCACCCTTCTATTTCATCTGAAAATTCATCTAAATCAACATCTTCCTCCTGTGTTTCATCTAATTCTCTAAATACATCAATTTCAAGTTCTAATAATCTACTAGCAAGCTTTATATTTTGGCCACCTTTACCAATAGCAAGAGAAACTTGATCAGGTTTTAAATATACAGATACTCTCTTCTCTTCATTATCAATATTCATACTAGTAATTTTTGCAGGACTTAATGCTCTGGATATGTATAATTCTTGATTATCTGTAAAATTTATTACATCAATGTTTTCATTTTGAAGTTCTCTCACAATTGAATGTATTCTAGATCCATTCATTCCCACACAAGCACCTACCGGGTCAATCCTGTCATCGTAAGATTCAACACATATTTTAGCTCTCTCTCCAGGTTCTCTCACAACTTTTTTGATAGTAATTAAACCATCACTGATTTCTGGCACTTCATTTTCAAAAAGCTTTTCAAGAAAAATTGGACTTGTTCTTGAAAGAGTAATCTTTGGATTACCTCTAAACATTTCAACACTAGTGACTGCACCCCTAAGAGTATCTCCTTTCCTATATTTATCCTTATAAATTTGCTCAGATCTAGGTAGAGATATTTCATTTCCTTCGTTATCTACCAATAGGACTTCTCTACTTAAGATTTGATAAATTTCACCTGTAATTATTTCGCCAACAAGATCTTCATATTTGTTAATTATAACTTCTTTTTCTAAATCTTTAACTCTTTGTATAAGTGTTTGTTTTGCAAGAATTATTGCTCTTCTTCCAAAATCCTCAATTTTAATTTCTTCGGCAACTTCATCTCCAATTTCAAAATCTTTTTCGATTTTTTTTGCATCAGATAATGTAATCTTGTCAAAATCCCAGATGTCTTCAGAATTATCATCAACGATTTCTCTAAATCTCATAATTTCTAAATCTCCTTTATCTGCATTTATAACTATATCAAAATTTTCATCCTCTTCATATTTCTTCTTGATCATAGCCCTAAAAACATCTTGTAGTATTCTGATCATAGTTGGTCTATCTACATTTTTTTGTTTAGCAAATTCTGTAAAAGATTGTATTAGTACTTTTGTATCCATAATATTTTTCAAAAAAAATGGGGACAAATGTCCCCGCTTCCATTTAAATTAGTATGCAAACTTAACTTTTT
>MDSZ01127854.1_pt1 | contig 10878 bp, 12 predicted proteins | sample 811201 | NCBI WGS metagenome assembly MDSZ01 (sample SAMN05326647, study PRJNA326480) | marine metagenome | isolation source: seawater | place: Indian Ocean: North | collected 2010 | reverse complement strand
GCCAGCAGCATTGCCGGCAGGATCATCATGGCAAGAAACCCGATACCCATGCCGTAATTGACGACCCCTTTCAGCAGCCTGCTGGTGATGCCTGTCGCCAGATACAGCCTGACAAGACCGAAGGCCAGCACGGTGGGAGGAAGCGCCGCCGGCGAGACCACCGCGCTTCCCGTGAACAGCGCCTTCAGCATGAAGACCGGCAGGACGTACAGCATATAGGCCAGCACGAAGATGATGGATGACAGGATGACGGTTCGGATCATGCGACTCTCGGCAGCCGGCCCGTGTCCGGGCCCTGTGGGAGGGGGTTTGGGGCGATTGCGGCGTCAGCCACCGTCCCGGAGACCGGTTACATCTCTTCAAAGGGCGTGGCCGTCTCAAAGAGGACCGATTCTGGTTGAACCCGCCGCATCAGCCGGAACACCCGCGCCGCCGGTGCCTGTCGGCGCCCGTAATAGCCTCGCGCGCGCCCGGTTTCATAGACATGGTCTCGCTCGCTGTCGGTGTATTGGCAGCCGGTGATGTCATAGCGCCTGCCGCTCTGCCGGTCCACAAGCCACCAATGCCCTTCGCCGGCGAGATCCACGCCCCTGTAGGGAACAAGGGACCCGGTATTGAGAAAATAGAGAAGGGCGAAACTTGCCGGAACGCAATGACCGAACAGGGCGCGCGCCCAGGCGGGGTGCCCGTCCGGGTAGGTCCGCCTGACCTGATGGCTGATCAGGTCCATCGACAGGTTCCGCCTGATGGCATCACACAGGAAATCGGTGTTGGCCTCGGTGTAATCCAGGCGGCTGTATCTCAGCACCTCGAACCGGCGCCCCTTCGGACGACAGATATGGTGGAACGCACCAACCCTTGCGATGTAGGCGTCATGTCCGGACATGTCCTTCTGGTCCCGCCCTTCCGCGCCTAGCCCGCGCATCCCACACACAGGGTGACGGCCGGATCGACATCCAGCCGTGCTGCCGGAATGTCCTCGCCGCATCGCAGGCAATAGCCATATTCATTCTCATCGAGACGGCCAAGGGCCGCGACCAGCACCTGAAGGCGGGCCTGCCGCCTGTCTTCGCGCGCAATGTCCATCGATTGCTGCCGCATGGCGTCCATCCGCGACAGGCGGCCCACCGACTGCTGGTCAAGCTCGACCGGGGCACGCCCCTCTTTCGAGACAGTGCTCAGGCCCCGAAGCTCTGACACTTCGGCCTGTATTCTCGAACGGTAGCTGGATGGATCCATTGCAAATTCCCGACATCGTCGCGGCCCTGTCCCAAATTACGATATGCGGCAGCGAATTGCCAGAAACCCGCGACGTCCCGAAGTTGTGCGCCGTCTAATCCCTCAGCGCCGGAAGGCCAACGCCCGTGCTCTCGAAGCCGCCATCCGCCGCGAGGCACTGGCCGGTGACATAGCTTGCCCGCGGCGACGCCAGGAAGACGATGGCCTCGGCGATCTCTTCCTCGCTTCCATAGCGGTTCAGCGGTATGGCGTCATGATAGGCGTCGATGATGTCCTTTGTGTGAACTGCCATCGCGAGCTTCGTGCGGACCGGCCCCGGGGCGACGCAATTGGCGCGGATGCCGAATTCGCCAAGCTCGGCGGCCTGCTGCTGCGTCAGATGGATGACAGCCGCCTTCGAGGTGCCGTAGGCGGTGCGGAGGGTCGAGGCGCGAAGCCCCGAAATCGAGGCGATGTTGACGATCGCGCCACGGCTTGCCTTCAGCTGCGGAATGGCCGCCTGCGAACACAGGAACACGCCGTCCAGATTGGTCGCCATGACGGTGCGCCATCTGGCAAAGCTCGTCTCCTCGATGGGCCCGAAATCCGCCACCCCGGCATTGTTGACCAGCGCGTCGAGCCGGCCGGCCCACGCCGCCACCGCCGCCGTCATCGCGCTCACCGCGTTCGGATCAGAGACGTCGCAGACAAAGGGCTTCGCCCCGTCAATGGGGCCGGCGTCATCAAGCGCCTCGGAATCACGGTCTATCATCGCCACCTGCCACCCCTCGGCGATGAACAGCCTTGTCGTTGCCAGCCCGATCCCGCGCGCGGCCCCGGTCACAATCACGGTCTTGGTCATCGCCTGCTTCCTTTCCGGAAAATGCCTGTTGTTATGATGCCGCGCCGGCTGAATAATCATCCGGCACCGGCGTTGCCGAACCGATTGGGAGATCATCATGAAACTGACGCTTCACCACATCAACCTTTCAACGACGAATGTCGAGGCGATGGATGATTTCTATCAAGACGTGATGGGGCTGGACCGCGAGACAGAAGGCCTGCCGGTTCTGGAGAAAAACAGGGGCTATGCCGGTGATGTGGCCTTTGTGTCCGACGGCGCGATCCAGGTGCATCTGGCAACGCGCGACATCGAGGCCGGGTTCCGCACCGGCCTGATCGTCAATCCGGTGGCTCGCGGGCACATCGCCTATCGTTGCGATGATCTGGCCGCCTTCAAGGCGCATCTCGACGCCAGGGGCGTGCCCTATTCCGACTGGGGCGAGCGCGCGGTCAATGGCTGGCACCAGATCTTCTTCTACGACCCTGACGGCAATGTCATCGAGGTGCATCAGGTGGATGAAGCGTGACGCCGTAAGCCCGCAAACACGCATCGGCAGGATATCTGCTAGATGTGTCGCTGCCTGGCCTTGCCGCGATAGAGGCTAAGGATTTCGGAATTGTCCTCGGCCATCGTGTCATCGCTGATCCCCAGCACGATCCCCTTGCGGCGGGTCTCGCCGCGCCGGTCCAGAAGCTGCCTGTCGCTGATCGTCACGCGCTGTGAGCAGCGGCGCGCCCATACGAACAGCTTGTCATAGCAGGCCGCCACCGCATCGCCATAGGCCGGGTCGCGGCCAAGGTCGCGAAGCTCCATGGGGTCGTTCTGCAGATCGAACAGCATGGGCGGGAAGCCGCCCTCGGCATGCATGAATTTCCAGCGGTCATCTGCCACCATGTACAGCCGCGCATCCTTCGGCGACACGCCAAGACGCGCCGACATGGGCGTGATCGAATAGTCATATTCGCTGATCGCGCAGTCCCGCCAGCCGGACGGTGTCTCGCCCCGCAGGAACGGCATCAGCGAGCGGCCTTCCAGCCATTCATCGCGCGGTGTGCCGCTTGCGATCTCGACAAAGGTGGGCACCAGATCGATGGATTCCACCAGCGCGTCGCAGACGGTGCCGCGCGTGGCGTCGGCCTCGGGCGACGGGTCGTAGATGATCAGCGGCACCCGCACCGACGGGTCATGGAACAGATCCTTCTCGCCAAGCCAGTGATCGCCGAGATAGTCGCCATGGTCCGAGGTGACGACGATCACGGTGTCGTCCATCTGGCCGCTGTCGCGAAGATGCCTGAAGAGCAGCCCCATCTGGTCATCGATCTGCTTGATCAGCCCCATATAGGCACCAAGCGCGCTTTCGCGCACAGCATCCTGCCTGAAGGCGGTGCCTATGACATTGTTGGAAAAGGCGGCATAGACCGGGTTGGGATCGGCAAGCTCGTCCTCGTGCCGGGTCACAGGCAGGAAGCTGTTCGGGCCGTACATGTCGTGATAGGGCGCCGGCACGATATAGGGCCAGTGCGGCTTGATATAGCTGAGATGGCACATCCAGGGACGTTCACGCTTCGGCGCGCCGTCCTTGAGGAAACTGATCATCTCGCGGGTCAGCCAGGGTGTCTCGGAATCCTCCTCGCGGATGTTCGCCGGCTTGCCGGCATTGGCGTAGATCCATCCCGAAGCGATGCTGTCATCGTCATCGATCCCGGAATTGGCATAGTCATGCCAGGGGTTTTCAGCCTCATAGCCCTTTTCGCGAAGATAGGCGTTATAGGGCGAGGGCTTGTCGTCGTAATCACCGTCGGGTCCGCTAGCCCACAGCCCGTCATCACGCACCACCACATCGAAGCCACATTCGGCAAGCCGTGCGCCGATGATGGTGTCGGGGGCAAGGCCGAGCCGCGCCATGCCGTCGGCATCGACCTCCATATGCGTCTTGCCGATGAGAAGCGAATCCATCCCCGCCTCGCGAAGATGGTCCCCCATCGTCCATTCACCGACCCGAAGCGGAATGCCGTTCCAGGTGGCGCCGTGCGAGCTGATATAGCGGCCCGTATAGAAGGACATGCGCGCGGCCCCGCAGACAGGCGACTGCACATAGGCGCGGTCAAAGCGAACGGACTTGCTTGCCAGCCAGTCGATGTTCGGCGTGTGCAGATGCGGATGGCCGGCGCAGCTGAGATAATCGAACCGCAGCTGGTCAAACATGATGAAGAGGATGTTGCGCGCTTTGCTCATATGTCAGACGCCTGCTCGCTCCCTGAAAACCTGACCGGACTGGCCGGAACGGGAATGAATTTCCTGAAACTGTCGCACCCCATCCGGGCCGAAACTCCGACCGATACCGGACTGCCTGGCGCTCCCGAAGGGCGACAGCCGGTAATCGCTGTCATTGACCGTGGCGACGGCATCATCCTCGCTCTCATGGGGAATGACCGCCACGGTGGGACCGAACTGCTCGTCCTGTACAACCGACAATTTTGGGTCGGCATTGATAACCGTATCCTCCCGTGCCTGGCTCCATGGTGTGCGTTGCACATCCTATCAGAGATTCAGCCTTGAGGCGGTGGCACCATATGTAAACAAAAATTATTTGGCGATCCGTTCAAACACGAATGGATATGACGGGGTAGGAACAGCAAGGCACAGGCCATATGCGTGTCAGCCTCGACCTGAAGCTGCTCTACAATCTCCACTTCATCTGTGAGTCCGGCTCGCTATCGGCGGCAGCCGGGATTCCGGCCGTCTCGCAACCAACCCTGTTGCGCGCCGTCTCGCAGCTGGAAAACCGGATTGGCCGGCAACTTATGGTGCGCGGACGCAACAGTGTGAAGCTGACGGAAGCCGGAATCCTGCTTGCCGAGCCACACCAGATCGCGATCTGGCATGCGGCGCCTCGGCCAGAGTTCACAAATGAGTTCAATCACGCTGCACTTGCAGTTAATCTAATCTAATGCTTTGTGAACGAGGCCTAGCGCACGACCTTTTTTCCCTTTTGTTTCGGTGTCACGGGTGAGCAAGAAGCGCAAGATCGTCAGCCTGATCATTCCTGTCCTGAATGAGGAGGAGGCCATTTCGCCCTTCATGGCCGAGATGGACGGCTGCCTTGCCGGGATCAGCGGCTATCATTTCGAATATATCTTTGTCGATGACGGCAGCACCGATAGCACGCTGGCGCGGCTTCGCGACCTTGCCGAGGCGGGCATGCCAGTCCGGATCATCGAGCTGAGCCGCAACTTTGGCAAGGAGGCGGCGCTGTCGGCCGGGATCGACCATGCCGAGGGCGACGCGGTCATACCGATAGATGTCGACCTTCAGGATCCGCCGCATGTCATCGCGGACATGATCGCCAAATGGGAAGCCGGATGGGAAGTTGTGCTGGCGATGCGGTCCGACAGGTCGAGCGACACATTGGTAAAGAGCCAGAGCGCCCGTCTCTTCTACTGGCTCCACAACCGGTTCAGCGCGCCGCGCATCCCGGCGAATTGTGGTGATTTCAGGCTGATGGACAAGGTGGTGGTAGCGGCGCTCCGGCGGCTTCCCGAAAGCCAGCGTTTCATGAAAGGGCTGTTTGCCTGGGTTGGCTTCCGCACGACATCGGTCAGCTATGTGCGCGAGTCCCGCTCAGCCGGGCAGTCGAAATTCAATGTCGGCAAGCTTCTGGATTTTGCGATTCAGGGATTTACGAGCTTCAGCCTGGCACCCTTGCGTCTCTGGCATATCCTTGGCGTCATGGTGTCCTTGCTGTCCCTCGCGTTTGCGACATTCATCGTTGTGCGGGTGCTTGTCCATGGTATCGATGTGCCGGGATATGCCTCGCTGATGGTGGTTGTGCTGTTTCTCGGCGGGCTGCAGTTGATCGGTATCGGCGTGCTCGGCGAATATCTCGGGCGAAGCTATTTCGAGGCGAAGCGCCGCCCGATCTATATTGTCCGCAAGGTTCACTCCAGACAGGACGATTGCTAGGTCATCGCTAATGGATTTAAAGGAACTTGAGCTTGCTGGCGGCGACGCGGCAAGCCACTGGTATTATCGGGCAAAGTCGGAAATGATGCTCTCCCACCTGCATGGCTTGAAGCTGGACAGCGTGATGGATATCGGGTCCGGATCAGGTTTCTTTGCGAGGCAGATATTGCAGAACACCTCGTCACGCGAGGTGACCTGCGTTGATCCCGGCTATGACGCCGATTTGGATGAAGAGGTCGGCGCAAAGACGCTTCGCTTCGTCCGGTCTGTCGAGACCGCCGATTGCGACCTGATGGTGATGATGGATGTCCTTGAACATATCGAGGATGATGTCGGTTTCCTTAGCGACTATGCGGGCATGGCGCAGCCCGGAACCCATCTGTTTGTCACCGTTCCCGCCTTCCAGTTCCTGTGGAGCGGCCACGATGTGTTCCTTGAGCATTTCCGCCGCTACACCCTTGGCAGCCTGACCCGGCTTGTTCGCGGTGCAGGCTTTGACATCGTCAGGTCACATTACTTCTTCGGCGCGGCCTTTCCGCTTGCCGCGATGCTACGGCTGAAGGACAGGCTGCTGCCGGGTGGCGAGCCGGAAAGCAGCATGCGAAGCCACAGCCCCCTTGTCAACAACATGGCCTACCGGGTATGCCGGGTCGAGATGGCTCTCATGACACTGAACAGGTTCGCCGGGCTCAGCGCTGTGATGCTGGCGCGCAAGCCCGGTGCCTAGGATGGTTCACCGCACGTCACTTCTGTCGCGGCTGGTCAGGTTTGGCATGACAGGCATCGGTGTGACAGCCCTTCATGTCGTGGTTGCCGCAAGCCTTATCGAGCTGTCCCACGCCGGCCCCGCGGCGGCCAATGGCATCGCCTTTATCGCTGCCGCCCTTGTTTCCTTTCTGGTAAATGCCCGCTTTACCTTCCGGGCGCAGGCTGCCGGCGGGCCGCTTGTTCGTTTCCTTCTGGTGACCGGGCTATGCGGCGCGCTGTCAGCGGCGATTGCCGCTGTCGCCGAGGCGCAGGGGCTGGATTACCGGATCGGCATTGCCGCGGTGGTCGCCATCGTGCCGGTCCTGTCGTTCCTGCTCCATAATTTCTGGAGTTTCAGGCCGCGGTAACCGGCATCACAGGGCCACGCCGTCAGCATCATCGCCGGTCTTCCGGCGGCGCGCACGCATCATGCCGACAACCGCAGCGAGGATGGTAAGAGGAAGCGTCACAGCGGCGACCATATTCAGGACCCCGCGAAGCGTCGATACCTTGGCCGGCAAATCACCATAGGCTGTCAGCATCCGCAGGTCGTCGAATTGATCAGCGGTAAAGTGCGCCCCGGGCCGGCAGGCATTTTCCTGAGGATAGACATAGCATGACGGATTCTTCATCGGCAGCAGGCCATTCCTGTCAGGCACATTGATCGTGCTGACGCGCAGAAAGCGACGGTCAAGATTTTCCAGCCGATAGCCGAACATCGGCTCATAGCACAGGGCGTTCGACGACCCGCCAACAAAAAGATGGTCGAAGTTCGACACCACGATAGGGCGTTCCTTTCCGTCCTTCGTTCTCTTGATAGGCGCCCCGACAGCAACAATGGGTTTAATCTGGCCGCTGTGCCATGGCTCGGTGATCAGAGACCTGTCATATCCGCTAATCTCGGCAGCCAGCCGGTCGCTGTGAATGAAATATTGTTGCAAAGCCAGGCCGATCGCCAGCGCAAGCAGCGGCACCAGATGCACCCGCTCAAGATGCCGCCACGCCCAGCCCGCCAGCAGGCACAGAACCGGAGGATAAATCAGCAGCCAGCGGACCATGTTGCTGGAATCCCCAAGAACCGGCGCGGCCTTCAGGACGGCATTCCAGGACGGCGTATATAAATTCAGCACCAGCGGAACGAGCAGGATCAAAACGGTCGCGCCGGTCCGCAGCGGCGATGAGACAAGCCAGGCGCGCGCCGCCTTCACCTGCTTGAACCAGGCGCGCCATCCCATGGCAAGACCACCGGCCATCAGCGCCAACCAGACAGGCGATACCGAATAGTTCCATTCGTGCCACCCAAGCATGAATTTCGTGTTTTCCAATATATTGTTGAGAAGCGAAGTGTCCGGTATCCAGAGCACCGCCTGCAGGAACAAAAGCGGCAGATCGGCCAGCCCGACTCCCGGGAGCGGGTAAAGATCCCGTGGCAGGTTGCCAGTCACCGCAAGCATGGCCTCCAGCTTGGGCGCTGACATCATCAGCGCTGCCAGCGAGACTCCTCCAAAAAAACGCAGCCAATGATGCCACCTCACGGCGAATCCACCGCAGACCACGAGAAGAAGCGCAATCATCACCGCAATCTGAAGAATCATGACACCGGCCCCGCCATAGACGATAGAAGTCGCCAGCAGGCTTGCCACACCACCACAGGCAACAGACTGCGCCAGACGGCCGTCGGCAAAAGCCCGAACACCATAGAGCATCAGCATGGCCACAAGTGGTGCGAAACCCACATTGAAGAAGGTCAGATGGCCTATCATCATCCGCGTCAGGATAAAGCCGCTGAAGGCCATGAGCAGCGCGCTGACGGTTGCCGACATGTGATTGAGGCCGGCGAATCTGGCACATCCATAGATGCCGGTGCCCGCGGCCGCCGAAACAAGAATGAAGGTCAGCTGAACCCCGGCCACGGGGCCAAACAGCCCGGCCAGCAATTGCGGCAGCGACAGGGCAAGGGACTGCGGATTGGCGAACTCAAAAATGCCGGCGCAGAACGACGCTGTGTATTCTTTCACGCCAAGCCCGCTGGCCAGATAGTAGAGATGATTGTCCAGCAGCCTCGGCAGGAAATAGGCGTAATCATGACCACCGAGCGTGACCAGCATCCGGGCCAGGACCGCCAGTGCCACCAGACAGGTCAGGAAAACAGCCAGAAGATGCTTCTGGCGAACATCCAAGCGTGAAAAGAACATGAATGAAGATAATCCTGTTAAACGACAGCGCGGATGATAGGGATCGGCCTTCGCAAAAGCAAACTGTTTGCTCGGCCAAACAGACAAGGAAAAGGGCGAGGGCGAGCGCAGCGGCCATCCTGTCAATGAAGCGTGAAACCCGGCAGGCAATGGCGACGGCTGCGCAACCGGCACGCCAGAATTATTCCATCAGAACCGTTCCATCTTCGCCTGCTGATGTGGTCTACTGCCCGCATGAACCTGTCCGCCTTGAAGTCCCCGCCCTTCAGAAGTTACGTCGTCAGTCTCCACATCGCGCTCAACGGGTTCTGGGCGCAGCGGGTGATCATGGGATGGCTTGCCTGGGAGATGACCGGATCGGCCAGCTTTGTCGGGCTGGTCGCCTTCCTGAATTTTGTGCCGACGCTGTTTGTCAGCCCTCTGTTCGGCGTTGTCGCCGACCGTATTGATGTGCGCCTTGGAAGCATCTGCAGCTATACCACCGCGGGCACCCTGTCCGGCATCTTCGCAGCCATCAGCATTCTTGGCGGTCTGACGCCGGCGCTTCTGGCGCTGTTTTCACTGCTGACAGGAACGGTCTCCTCGACCAATCACCCGATGCGCATGTCGCTGACGCCGCGTCTGGCCCCGGCACGGGACCTCCCGTCGGTGGTCGCCATCAACGCGCTGAACTTCAACCTGTCGCGCCTGATCGGGCCGGTGATCGGCGGCTTTCTCATCCAGAGCGTCGGCGCGCCCCATGCCTTCGCCGTCACGGCTGCCACCTATGTGGCGCCTGTCACGGCCATCTTCTTCATGCGCCCGCGTGAACGGTCGGCGCCGACCTCAGCGGCTGGCGACGGCTATCTGGGTGAATTGCTGGATGGCTGGCGCTATGCGCTGGCCCGTCATCATGTGCGGGCCGCCATCGTCTTTGCCGGCATCGGCGCGCTTGCCGGACGGAGTGTTCTTGAAACATTGCCGATCCTAGCAAACGGGGTGTTTGGCCAGGGGCCGTCGGGCCTTGGCTACATGACAGCCGCCGCCGGCGCCGGCGCGGCCACGGCATCCATCTTCCTGACCATATCGAAACCGCAGCAGGCCGGCATCTTTGGCAGGCATGTGCTGATCATGCCCGTACTGATACCCCTTCTGGTGAGCGCGCTGACCATTGTGTCGAGCTTCGAGTTGGCTGTTGCCATGGTCGCCCTGATCGGCGCCACCGTCACCCTTCTTGCGATTTCGCTTCAGTCCATCGTCCAGCTTGCCATCGAGGATCACTACCGGGGGCGTGTCATGGGCCTGTGGACCACCATCTCGATCGGCAGCGGCGCGGCCGGGGCCATCCTGATGGGGCTGCTGATCGACCTGCTTGGCGTCGTCGCCGCGCAGCTGGCCATCGGCCTGTCGCTTGCCGGGCTGAGCTGCCTTGTTCTTGTCCGGTTCAGCAGATGGCGGTTATCGGAATAGGCAGCAGCCGGCGGGCCGTCAGCGTCCGCCCCGCGCGCCGGAGAAGGTCAGCGACGCCCAGAGGGATTCCCACACCGCCTTGTTCTTGTCGGTCGCGGGATCGAGCGGCCGCACCGTAACGTGGTCCAGAAGGTAATTATGACCCGGCAGGGCGGCCACGCCGACCATGCCATCGCTGCCGGTGACAAGGCCGGTTGTCGTGACATCGCCATCCGGCAGGCGTGTGAACAGCGTCACCACCGCATCCGGCAGGGGCGCGTCCTGATAGAAAAGCCGCGCCTGCAGCCGCCGCGTGCCGTCCGCCATCAACGGCCTGCCGGTCAGGACGAACTCCACCTCCATTCCTGTCGCACGGTCATTGACGGCCTCGTCCGGCGCGCCAATGGTGATGCTGGATTTGGCAAACCGCTTGTAGCGTTCGATGAACCCGCCGGGCGGCAGGCCGCGCCGCGCATGCGCGTC
>MDSZ01030497.1_pt1 | contig 10878 bp, 14 predicted proteins | sample 811201 | NCBI WGS metagenome assembly MDSZ01 (sample SAMN05326647, study PRJNA326480) | marine metagenome | isolation source: seawater | place: Indian Ocean: North | collected 2010 | reverse complement strand
CCTATATGGTCCTAATGATAACTTCCACCCTCTGAATGGGCATGTCATCCCTGCGATGATGCAGAAGTTTAATAACTGGCAGCAGGGTGATGATCCTGTCACCTGCTGGGGTACAGGCACCCCTCGTCGTGAGTTTCTACATGTAGATGATCTTGCTGACGCTTGTCTCTTTGCCATGGAGCATTACAGTGCAGCAGAACTATTGAATGTAGGATCTGGTGAGGATGTCTCTATCAAAGAACTTGCAGAGATGGTAGCAAAGGTAACTGGATACCCTGGAGAGATTGCATGGGATACATCTAAACCAGATGGTACACCCAAGCGTCCTCTGGACTATACAAAACTCCTGGAAAAAGGTTGGAAGCCGAACCATAAATTACTAGATGGTCTGCGTAAGACCTATGAATGGTATATTGCACAAACTGATTTGCAAACAAGATGATTGGTATTAATTATGTTGGCAAGATGAAAGAGCGTCTTGCCAATCAGATGTTTCAGTATGCTGCAGTAAAAGGTATTGCTGCTAATAGAGGATTTAATTATTGTGTTCCTCCATCAAAATTTAAAAGCGATGCTGACCAGTGGAATGAGCACCAGTTGTTCGTTCCATTTCAATTAGAAAGTTTGAGTCAACTTCAAGTACAATACATTGACAAAGAGCGTCCCGTAGTCAGAGAGAGTTGTTTTCATTTCGATGAGGAATTGTTCAACAACTGTCCTGACTTTGTTAGTTTGTTTGGATTCTTTCAGTCAGAAAAATATTTTAAGAATGTCAGAGAAGAACTGCTGAAGGACTTTACTTTCATTGATGAATATCTTCTGCCTTGCAAGAAGATGATTAAGGAAGTGACCAATCCTATTGCTCTGCATGTTCGTCGCACAGATTATCAGAACTATGAACACCATCCTATTTGTGATATAAATTACTATAAGGAAGCGTTGTCGCACTTTGACTCTGATCGTGAAGTTATCATCTTCTCAGACGATCCTGACTGGTGCCTAGAAGAATCTGCATTTGATAACGACAGGTTCCTAGTTTCCGAAAACAGAAATCAATACCTTGATCTTTGTTTGATGTCTATGTGTAGTGATTTTATTATTGCAAATAGTTCATTCAGTTGGTGGGGAGCATGGCTTTCTACTAACGAAAATAAAAAAGTTATCGCTCCGTCAAAATGGTTTGGTCCTCCTTTGGATCAGGCGAATGACACCAAAGATCTTTATTGTGAGGGGTGGGAACTAGTATGATCAGTTGTGCAGTTATATTCATTGGTACTAATAAGTATCTGAATTTTTTCCCAAAGTATTATGAGTCCTGTGAGGAATTTCTATTTCCAGATCTGAAGAAACAATATTATGTTTTTACAGATGGTGGAATTGTTGGTGATGAAATACCTGAACACATCACTGCAATAAAGATCCCGCATAAAGAATGGCCCTCCATTACATTGGAACGCTTCCATACCATTCTGTTGGCAGAAGATCTTCTTAAAGAACATGATTGGTTACTATTCTTAGATGCCGACATGAGAGTTGACTCTGTTGTCTTCTCTGAAGAAGTGCTTGATGATGATAAGGATTTTGTTGCCGTACATCATCCGTGCCATTACAATACAGGCACTGGGACCTTTGAGCGGCGTCCTGAATCCGAAGCATGTGTAACAGGTAATCCTCTTCAGTATTATCAAGGTTGCCTATGGGGTGGTAAAATGGAGGCAGTCATTCCTATGATGAAACTCTTGAGAGATAGAGTTGACAAAGACAAAGAGAATGATATAATTGCCGTATGGCATGATGAAAGTCATCTCAACAGATTCTTTATTGAGAATCAGGACAGAGTTTTTGCTGTCCCACCTGACTATGCATTCCCAGAATGCTATCCAGACTATCCTTACGAAAGGAAAATTGTCCACCTAGCCAAAGATAATTCATCTTATCAAGTATGAGCGACCCTAATGCATGGCAAATGCCAACCTTCTTTACTAAAGAGAAGGCAGATGAACTTCGTTATAAATTCCCTGGATTAGAACTGGTAAGTCACCAGAACTTCTCTCAATGCTATCAGGACATGTTTGTTCTGTGCATGACCGATGGTCGTGCTAAGGGAACCTTTGTAGAGATTGGATCAGGACACCCTGTGATCTCTAACAATACTGCTCTGCTTGAGTCCCGCTTTGAGTGGGATGGTATTGGATTTGAAATCAAAGAACACGAAGCACAGATGTATAACGATCACCGTCGTTCAAAAGTTGCGGTCGGTGATGCTACAACTGCAGACTTTGATGCTTTGTTTGAAGAGGTTAACCTTGGTCCTACCTTTGATTACTTACAGGTAGATTGTGAACCTTCTGAGGTTACCTTTGAGGCGTTGAAAAGAATTGACTTAACCAAGTACAAGTTCGCCACTATCACTTTTGAGCATGATTCCTATAATGATGGGACTAGTGTGCGGGATGCTTCTCGTGAGTATCTTGAGTCCCACGGTTATGTGTTGGTTGCTGATAATATATCTGTTGATGAGGAGCATCCCTTTGAGGATTGGTGGTGCCATCCTGATCTTGTTCCTTCTCATACTCTTGATGCTATGAAATGCGTCAATGGTGAAACTAAGAAGGCAGAAGATTATATGCTGGGGAGAGTTTGATGAAATGTATTCTCTGGGGATACCCTCTTCATACTGACACATACTCATATGTGCATGAAGGATTTAAGAAAGCTCTAGAGAGAGCAGGTCACGAAGTCTTCTGGTTTCATGATAATGATTATCCAGAAGATTTTGATTATGAAAACTGTGTGTTCTTCACGGAAGGATATGCTGATAAAAACATCCCTCTCAATAAGACCAGCACATATTATGTGCATGTCTGTGTAAACCCAGAGAGGTATCTAAATGAAGAAGTAAAAAAACTCATTGATGTAAGATACCATCAAGACAAGATGGATAAAGATAACTATGAGTTTGATCACGATCTCTCTAAGTTTGAAGAGTTAGACACGGGTGTATGTGTTGATCGTGAGATGTCAAAGGAAAAAGGATACGACATTTCATACCTGGCATGGGCAACAGACCTTTTGCCAGAAGAGTTTGATGAAGACTGGGTTAATATTGAGAGAGAAAATACTTATTATTTCATTGGTAGTATCTCACAAGAAGGTCGCTTTAAGAATGCACACCTAATCCAAACTTGGGCACAGTTGTGTGCTATGATTGATGTTAAGACCGTATGGTCTAACCCCTGGACTAATCCTCTAGATGGTAATGTCATGAGAGATCTCATGCAAAAATCTCATATGTCTCCTGACTTGAGGAATGATACTCACAAGTTGTGGGGAACAAAGACTTGCCGTGTATTCAAGACAATGAGTTACGGTGGTCTTGGTCTAACCAACTCTCCTAAACTGGCAGAGTTTGCTGGTCCCGATGTCATCTGTCGTGAAGATATTGGTGAACTGTTTGATGAGGGTATGCGTAATAGAGATGATAAAGAACTTCTGCTCAGGCAGATGCGTCACACTAGAGAGCATCACACATATGTCAATCGTATCAATGGACTACTGAAACTGTTATGAGTAAACTAACCTTTGGATTTATCGTCGGTGGTGACGATAAGTATTATAAAAATCTCATGAGAGCTTGTGAGTCCCTTGAGAGGGTTGAGCAGGATCATGAGATTGTCATCATTGACATGGAAGATCGTCTAGAGATTGATGATCCTAAAGTAAAGATTGTCAGTGGTGTTGGACAGCAGGTAGAGAATGAAGATGATCGCAACTGGTTCCAACCACATATTTGGAAAGAGAGATACAATCTCTACAAACATGTAGAGACTGATTACTGCATCTATCTTGATACTGATTGTGTAATCGTTAATGATAGAACAGATGAACTTATTGAAGAGTCTGAAGATAAGTTTCTGATTGCACAACACTGGTGGGTCCCTACTCTAGAAGACTATGTTAAGCAGGTTGCTGTAGATCAGACTGGTCTTGATGAGTATCTGCCTTCAGATCTCAGTACATATGATTATGCTGCCTCTGGTGCTTTCTTATTCAAGAAAGGTATGCAGGATGAATTGTTCACTCGGTACAATGAAATCTATGAGAACATCTTTAAAGATGGTGGAGTCCATACTGGAGTCACTGATGAGTTAGTTCTCTGTCTTGCAATGAATGAAGTTGGTGGATACAAGTTTACCAATGGTTCATTTAATCATTGTGCTGCTGCTAATCAACAGGACATGAAGTTGGAAGATGGTATCTTCTATGGCAAGAACCCTCAAGAAGATGAGTACAAGAAAGTGTTTGCTTTCCATGCAGCATATCAGAATGTTCCATCACTGGTCTCACACAGTCCTGGTTTTGTAGAAGACATTAAGAAAGTCATGTATTGGGAGGACTACAGATGAAGATTGCTTTAATCGGTCCTGGCATCATGGAGATTCCGCCTGATGGGTGGGGTGCTGTTGAGATGCTTATCTGGGATTACACTGTAATCCTGAGAGAACTGGGTCATCGTGTGGAGATTATCAATACTCCAGACAGAGACCTGATTAAGTTTGAGGTCGAACATGGTAAGTATGATGTAGTGCATTTGCATTATGATGTCTTCCATGATATCATTGATGATCTAGTGCCACTATGTAAGGCACTAGTTGTTTCTAGTCACTATCCATATGTTAATACTCCACACATGTGGGGTAGAGATGGGTATGGTGCTATCGCCCAAAGATATGCTGCTAATAGAAACTTCCACATCTTCTGTTCCTCTCAGAAAGATTTTGACACCTGGGTAGAACTTGGTGCCAATCCCAATAGGGTTTGGTTGAGTAAACTTGGTGTCCGTCCTTATCCATATAAGTTCGATGAGTTTGCTAGTTGGGACAGAACACTTTGTTTCTCTCAGATTGTAGACCGCAAGCGTCAGTATCTTTTAGAAGATATTGATAGTGTTGACTTCATGGGTCGCATGGAATTTGGTGGTAAATTTAATCGTACAAACAAAAACTATAAGGGCGAAGTAATCAGAGAGAAACTCAATGAATACATTACATGTTATTCAAACATGGCTTTGTTGAGTGAGGTTGAGAACACAACTCCTTTGGTAATCAAAGAAGGATTGATTTGTGGTCTGGGTATTGTATGCTCAGAGACAGTCGCTCCTGAGTTGGACACATCTAAACCATGGATTGATGTCATCCCCGAGAACAAAATAAATAACATCGATCATGTTCTCAAAGTGATTGAGAACAATAAACAAGTATCTAAGCAACACAGAAAAGAGATCAGAGAATACGGCATTAACGAATTCGGTCTTGAAAATATTCTTGCTTATGAATACATTCCGAAACTACAATCGTTACTATGAGATTCAGTATAGTCGGTCCCGCGACTCCCATTCCACCAGTAGGTTGGGGTGCGGTAGAAAGTCTTATTTGGGATTACAAACTCACCTTAGATAAACTTGGACATGAAGTTGACATCATTAACATCTCAGATCCTAGAGAGATCATCAAGAGGATCAATGAGTTTCATCCTGACTTCGTACATATTCATTATGATGACTGGGTTGTTCTCTATCCTTATGTGCAGTACCCTTGTGCATGTACAACTCACTTCGCCTACCTTGAGCAGTCCAACAAGATGAATGGGTATGCACAGATCTTTGGTCAGTTCCAACAAACTAAACCAAATGTATTCTGTCTGTCAGAAGGTATTAGGAAAGCGTATCATATCCTAGGTGATATTCCTGAAGATAGATTGTTTATCGTTCCTAACGGTGTCAATCTAGAACTGTTCCGTACTACCGACACTCCTGAGTTTCCTGATCGTAGTATCTACCTTGCTAAGGTGGACTATCGTAAGCGTCAACACAAGTTCCAGTCTATTGATAGTTTATTCTTTGCTGGAAATATTGCTGATAAGAGATTCAATCCCAATAAGAATTACCTAGGTGAGTGGAAGAAAGATTATCTTCATGATTATCTCACCGACTATGGTAACCTTGTTCTTCTTTCTGATGGTGAGGCACACTCTCTGGTCATCATGGAAGCATTTGCTGCTGGTCTTGGTGTCGTCGTCAGTGAGTTTGCTCAGGCAAACCTTGACCTTGACAAGGAGTTCATCACGGTCATCCCTGAATCCAAAATCGATGATGTGGAGTTCGTAGAGTATGCTATAATTAAGAACAGGGAATACTCCATCACCCATCGTGACGAGATCCTTGAGTATGCTAAAGAGTTTGACTGGTCATCAGTCTTACAAAACCACTACCTGCCTAATGTTGAGAAAGTGATTGCAAAGCATGGACAAGAATAAGTCTGTACACAAACTCAAAGATCTTCCACATGTATACTGGTTGAACCTTGACGGCAAAGAAGATCGCCGTCAATGGATGGAGAACCAGTTTGCATATTGGGAAGTAGAGAACACCAGAATCTCTGCTTACGATGGACGCGATGATGATCTTAGTGACATCATTGCTGGCAAGTATCCCGACAACATGTCCTCTGGTGAAATCGGATGTGTTACCTCTCATCTTAAAGCAATTCAATACTGGTTGGACAACTCTGACTCAGAGTGTGCTATAATGATGGAAGATGATTGCGATCTTGAGGTGGTCAAGCACTGGCCATTCTCTTGGAAAGACTTCTTCCGTGCTGCTCCTGCTGCATGGGATATCCTTCAGATTGCTATCATTAATCCTGCTGTCCCTGTCATGCAGATGCATTACAGGTTCATCAATGATTTCTCTACTGCTGCTTATGTAATCAATCGTAGGTACGCAGAGAAGTTGCTTGCCCTTTACACTCGTAAGGGTAAGTACAAGTTGGATGGTAGGATTAAACCCCGTGCAGTTGCAGATGATCTCATCTACAATAGCGGGATGACCTATGCAATGCCAATCTTAATGTATAAGATTGCACTTGGGTCAGATATTCATGACCTTCATGTGGATGTATATCACAGAAACTGTCATGATGCCCTCTGGAACTTTTGGAGGAATGATGCTAATATGGTTGAGGATTGGAATCAGTTCTTCGATCTCAATCCTTACCTAGGCAGACTTCCTCCTGGGTTTGAAGGAAAATAATAACATAAATAAATGTTACAACTGTCACATGTGACAGTTGACGCAGACATGTCGAGTCTGCTATCATCTGCGGGTAAACACTCCGCAAGTAAACAAAAGGTATTTCAAATGTTCAAATCTGTATTCGCAGCTGTCGCTGCTGCTCCTCTCTTCGCAGGCGCTGCCCTTGCAGGTCCATATGTTAATGTGGAAGCAAACTCTGGATGGACTGGTTCGGATTACTCTGGAACCGCCACAGATCTTCATGTTGGCTACGAAGGCGCTCTTGGTGAGAAAGCTTCTTACTATGTTCAGGGTGGCGCTACCGTAGTTTCTCCTGACGGTGGCGAGAGCGACACTGTTCCTTCTGGTAAGGCTGGTCTCGGCGTTGCCGTTACCGATGCCCTGAGTGCATACGGTGAGGTCTCCTTCGTTGGTTCAGGCGACAAGGACATCGACCGTGGTTATGGTACTAAGGCAGGTCTGAAGTATAGCTTCTGATAACGACATAGACACATCATACATGTAGATGTTATAATGGGGGTGCGACGGCACCCCCTTTTTAATGCGTAGAATTACGAGTGTGTTGACACACCCTGTAACCATCTTCAATCTGATGCTAACTGGCACCTTAGGGTTTATAGAGATCGTACACATCCATGCTCATCGTGATATGGAAATGGATGTTCATGGATATGTGCGGCAGTTCTGTCAGAGAAACGAGACTGAATGCAAGAGTTTCACCAGTGACTATTGACAAATCTTAAAGAAACATATATAATATGTAAAGATTCATTACAATCTAAAAAATGACTGTTATCACTGAAGAGGGTGGACGGACAAATATGTTCGCCAGAGAACCCCAAATGGTTGTAGAGAACTATGCCCGTCAAGGATTGGATTCTCCACAACAGTATATCGAAAAGTATAACGGCCGCTGGGCAATGATGGGAATCGTTTCTGGTTTCATCTCCTATGCCATCACTGGTAACTTCTTCTTCGGAATCTTCTGAAGAATGCTTACCGCTTCTCTATCACTAATTACTAAACCTAAAGGACTTACTACAATGAAATTCGGATTTACTGAAGACGCAGAACTCCTCAACGCTCGTCTTGCTATGCTCGGCTTCATCATTGCTGTCGGCACCTACTTAACTACTGGGCAGATCATTCCTGGTGTACTCTGATGGGATTTTTAGTAGCAGCAGTGCTGGTGCTAATTCCTATTGCAGCAGTAGCGAGGAAATCATGAGTTTAGAATGGGCACAAACAATTATTTTTTTATTGACACCATTCTTTTTCATGCTATTATTAGTCGAAACTGACGACGACGATGACGATCAGGGTGGCGGGTTAATGATCCCCGCCGCATTACCATCACAATAATTAATTATGGCAAAGAAGTACATTCCTCTCCTTCCAATTGTTTTACATGGGTCTCCTGTTCCTGATGAGGATGGGAATCTAGAAGAGAGGAACATCGTAGATACATCTTTTTATTTTGCTGGTAAGAAAGTAATTTTGTTTGGTCTGCCTGGAGCATTCACTCCTACATGCACTAACGAAATGCTACCTACCTACGAAGAACTTCACGATAAATTTTGTAAGGACTTCGGTTTAGATGCTATCTACTGTACTAGTGTCAACGATGATTATGTTATGGAAGCATGGGCAAAATCTCTAGATGTCACTAAAATAGAAATGATTCCAGATGGAAATGGAGTCCTTGCTCTAGCATTAAACATGCTAGTCAAGAAAGAAAACCTTGGTTTCGGCAAAAGGTCTTGGCGGTACGCTGCTTATATTGACGATGGCGAAATCAAATTGATGCTAGAGGAAGAGGGTAAAGAACACAATTGTGAGGATGATCCTTATGAAGTGTCAGACCCTGCTAACATGTATAAAGAACTAAAGAAACTTCTGTAGTATAATAAGGGGACCCTATATAGGGTGCCCCTTTTTTTATGTCCTATGCAAAAAGTAATTAATGCATTAGCAGTCCTATCATTCTTAGGAACTGCAAGTATCATCGGTGGAAGTACATATGTTTATCTTCAGAAGGACGCTATCATCGATGGTGTAAAAGCAAAGGTAACTGAAGCTGCGCTGGGTGCTATTACAGACGCACTCCCTGGTATGATGGATTCGGCATTACCTGAACTGCCTGGAGCAACTGGTGGTGTTGTCGGTAGTCCTGCTGGCGGTATGGGTGCTGCTGGTGTAGGTTTCCCTGGCGGACTTTGAATTATGCCTCATGGATCTGTGACTAAAAACGATATTTTAACTAGAGTTTATAAAATCAAAAACGAACTCTACAACGGACAACAACATGACAAGAGTGGTGATTGGCACGACGGTGCCCACCACTCACTCAATAGAATCCTAGATCTGCTTCAAGAATTCACGCAATGAAAATAGGTGTAGTTGGTGGGGGTAACGGTGGTTTAGTCGTTGCCCTGTATCTTTTAAAAGAAACTTTTGATAAAGATATTGAGATTGAGATTTACTATGACCCAAAGATTCCTATTGAAAAAGTAGGACAAGGGTCACAGGTAAACTTTGTCTCACTTCTTGCAGAGGTTCTTGATATCAATTGGTATGACAATCCCATTGATGCCACATTTAAAAGTGGAATTTTATATGAGGGATGGGGAAAGAAAAAAGATAAGTTCTTCCATGACTTCCCTATGGATTTCATGTCAATTCATTACTCTCCACATAAGTTGAGAGAGTATATGATGGAACAAAAAGTTTGTAAGTTCATTGAGCAGAATGTTGAAGACTGCAATGAACTTGATTGTGACTATGTGTTTGATTGTAGAGGTACACCAAAAGATTTTTCATACTACAATGTACTGAAGAATCCATTGAATCATGTAGTGCTCAAGCAGACAGATGAAGTAGATCCCGATCAACATTGGACTAGATGTGTTGCCACTCCAGATGGTTGGATGTTCTCTATTCCTGGTAAGGATCATACCAGTTATGGGTATCTGTATAACACAGACTTTACATCACATGAGCAAGCAAGAAGTAATTTTGGTTGTGATGAAAACGCTGAACACTTTGGATTCCAAAATTACTTAGCAAGAAAACCAATCTATAATGACAAAGTTATATTGAATGGTAATAGACTTTCTTTTATTGAACCTTTGGAAGCAAGTTCAGTAGAGACATACTATCAATGGACCTCCATGGTTTGTCAATGGATTTTTGATGGGCGTTCCAAGCGTTCAATCCTAGAGGAACTGGTAGAGTCTGTGGTGGAGGTGCAAAATTTTATACTATGGCACTATGCCACTGGGTCAAAGTATGATACAATGTTTTGGGCAGAGGCGGAGAAGATGGCAAGAGGTCACTCCTATGAGGAGAGATTCTTTGACTTCATCCGTGACGCCAAATCCAATTCTAGAATTGACCTAAACCTTGTTGATGATGCCGACCAGTACGGTCACTGGTACAGTACGAGTTTCAAAAATTGGATCGACGGAACCCAAGAATCCGTGCTATAATAAATACATGAACGGTTACGAAATGTAAACGGTTCATAGACGCCTCACCGAGACTAAACAGCGTCATAAAACAACAGTCTCTCATACCGACCCTGGAGGGTAGGGTCGGAATACTTCCCTAGTGCGCTCCCCCGTACTCTTACTTAACCCTTTTTCAAATGTCAACTCTTTCAAGACAACAACAAACTTCCTCGTGGGATTCGTTCTGCGAGTGGGTAACTTCCACAAACAACCGTCTCTATGTCGGTTGGTTCGGTACGCTGATGATCCCAACTCTGTTGGCAGCAACCGTATGTT
>MDSZ01028865.1_pt1 | contig 10878 bp, 12 predicted proteins | sample 811201 | NCBI WGS metagenome assembly MDSZ01 (sample SAMN05326647, study PRJNA326480) | marine metagenome | isolation source: seawater | place: Indian Ocean: North | collected 2010 | reverse complement strand
GTTAAGATCTGGTCGGGTTCAAGCAGCACCCACCTCTAGCCTCCAAAACTATTATAGCAGTAATGATTTCTAATCTACAAGTAAAGATTAAAATTTATTTTTCTCTTTGTTTGTCTGCTTCAAAAACACCTAGAACGTGAAAATCTTGACAATGTAATCCCAATTCCTCCAAAGATTTTTGAACCTTAGGTTCTTCTATATGACCATCAAGATCACATAAAAAAAAGAAAGAATCGAAGGTATTTTTTTCTGGATAACTTTGTAGTTTTGTTAAATTAACTCCATTAATCGCAAATCCACCTAAAGACTGATATAAAGCTGCTGGTTTACTTTTTAACTTAAATAGAAAAGATGTAATATATTTTTTTTCACCTAATTTTGGTTGAGATATGTCTTTTCCCATAACTAGGAATCTTGTTAAATTTCCTTTTTCATTTTCTATATTTCTTTCAACAATTTTTAAGTTATATATTTTTGCACTTAATGATGAAGCTATAGCACCTTTAGACTTATCTTTGTTTTTTGAAATCATTGCAGCAGATCCAGCAGTATCAGCTCTAACATGTTCAATAAAATTTTTTGACTTAATGAAGTCGGAGCACTGAGATAAAGCTTGTCCATGTGAGTAAACATCTTTTATATCAGAAATTTTTGTGCCCGAAAGACCAAGTAAATTATGTTCTATTTTTTGAAAGTATTCTGCATAAATATTTAATCTGTATTCAAAAATTAAATACTCAATTCCTATATTTCCAGTAATTCGATTTGACTCTGGTACTATTATTTTAGAGTCAGAATCTTTTGATGCTTTTAAAAAACAATCGTCAAAAGTTTTACAGGGTATGATTTCAGCTTTTGGATCGATAGTTAATGCAGCTAAATGAGAATATGCACCAAATGTTCCTTGAAAATATATTTTTTTCATTAAGATTTATATTCCATTATTTTTTTTATAGCCACAAAATCTTCCATTGTATCTACTCCTAATGGAGACTCTTTGGCGAGTGAAACATTTATTTTCATATTATTATCTAAAGCTCTTAATTGTTCCAAATTGTTCTTTAATTCATTTTTGGATTGTTTTAATGAAATAAATTTTTTGAGAGTTTCATACTTATAACAATATATACCTAAGTGGTGATAAATATTTTTATTAGTTTCATTTGACATTCTCATAAAATCAGCAGCTTCAGGAAATTTAGTAATTTCTAAACTCTCTTTTGTTTTTACTTTAACCACACTTTTTTTTGCATATAGATTTTTATTTTGGATCTGTGAAGCTAATGTTCCAAATTCAGACTCTGTTTTAATCATAAGATTATGAAGATTTATTATATCCTCAATATTCATCAACGGCTCATCTCCTTGAAGGTTCATAATTAATTTAGTATCAGAAGAACCTATTTTTTCTAAAGCTTCAAAAACTCTGTCAGTACCAGTTTTTGGATTATTGCTAGTTAAAATTGCCTGTCCACCATTTTTTTCAATGTCATCAACTATTTCTTGATCTTCGGTTGCTACATAAACCTTACCAATATTTGCTTCTACTGCCTTTTTAAAAACATGCGAAATCATCGATAAGCCATTAATTTTAAGCAAAGGCTTACCGGGCAATCTAGTTGCAGATAGCCTTGATGGAATTAATACTAAAGTTTTCATTCTTTTTTTTATAAATATTTAGATTATAAACAGGGTCAAAATTGTACATTTAAATATAAGCAATTTTTTATTTATAATGTTATACGTTCAAAATATATTTTTATAAAATGGATTCTTTTGAAATAAATAAAATAGTTGCAGCAATTTTAATGGTTGCATTACTTATAATTGGAATTGGTAAAATCTCTGATCTTATATTTTATGTTGAAAAGCCTAAAACACCAGGTTATGCGGTTGAGATAGAGCAGGTTACTAATAATTCAGCTTCAACTTCTGAGGTTTCTGAAAAAATAATTGATATGACAACACTTATGGCATTAGGAGATCTTGCTGTTGGGGAAAAAGTGTTTAAAAAATGTTCTGCTTGTCACTCAATAGCTAAAGGAGGAAAAAATAATATCGGTCCAGCTTTATATAATGTTGTGGGAAGAAAAGTTGGAGCAGTGAGCGATTATAAATATTCAAAAGCACTCTCTGAATATGATAAGGAATGGACATTTGAAGAATTAAACGGTTACTTAATAAAACCTGCAAAATGGATTAAAGGAACTAAAATGGCTTTTGCTGGTTTAAGAAAAGAAAAAGATAGAGCATCTGTTATTTTATATCTTAATAACAACTCTGACAATCCTTTGCCATTACCTTAGTTTTTCAAAACAATAAAGCAGGATACTTTTTTGAACATGAACTCTGTTTAATGCTTGTTCCCAAACTTTTGATTGTTTACTTAAAAAAACTTTTTCATCAACTTCATTTCCTCTTGGTAGACAATGCAGAAATAATGATCCAGGTCGAGTTACTTTCATTAAACTTGGATTGATTTTAAAATTTTTAAAATCCTTAATCTTTTTTTTTTTATTAACCTTATCATTTAGTGAAACTACTTTATCTGAAAAAACTACATCTGCATTATTTGCAGCTTTTTTTGGATCATTGAATATATTTATGTTTCTTTTATTTTTCTTAACCCAATCAAGAATAGGCTTTGGAGGGTTATAATTTTTAGGAGAGCCAATATTTAGATTGAAACTGAATTTTACTGATGCAGCAATTAAAGAGTTTAGCACATTGTTGCAATCACCAATCCAACATATATTTAACATAGATATCGGCTGTTTTTTAATTTCTTCTATTGTAAATATATCTGAAAGTACCTGACAAGGATGAGAGCTCGGGCTTAATAGATTTATAATTGGAATGGTTAAGTTTTTACTAAAATTTTCAATTTTGATGTCACTATCTGTTCTCAATAAAAAACCATCACCATAAGTTGATAAAATTCTAGCGGTATCTGCTAAACTTTCACCACCTCTTCCTAAATGCAATTCATTTGCTTTTACTGTTATAGAGCCAGCTCCTAGCTGGCTAATTGCAATATGAAAACTAAGACGAGTTCTGGAACTTTGTTTTTCATACATTTGGATAAGTAATTTTCCCTTTAGTGGTTGATCTTTGTCAATCTCAAGGGTGCTAAGTTTTTTTCTCAGGCTCTTTCTTTTTTTGGCTTCTTCTATAATTTTTCTTAAATCTTTAGATGGAATATCTTTAAGATTGATAAAATGTTTCATCTTATTTAAATTCTGAACAAACTTTAATTAAAACCTTTATAGCCTGATCTATCTCGTTCTTTTTTACATTTAATGGTGGTAAAATACGAATGACATTTTCTGCTGCTCGAATAGTCAACAATCTATTTTCCATTAATTTTTTAATAAACTTTGTTTGATCATTATAAAGTTGAATACCAATTAACAAACCTCTTCCTCTAATCTCTTTAATCAAATTAGGGTATTTTTTCTTTATTTTATTCAATTTTAATAAAAAATATTTTGATAAATCTTTAACATTTTTCAAAAACTTCCTGTTAGAAACTATATCTATTACTGTATTTCCAACTGCCATAGCTAATGGGTTTCCTCCAAAAGTAGAACCGTGAGTGCCAGGTGTCATTCCTGCGGCAACTTTTTTGTTCATTAAAACAGCACCAATAGGAAATCCTCCTCCAATTCCTTTGGCAATAGGAACAATATCTGGTTTAATTTTTGATTTTTCAAAAGCAAAAAAATCACCAGATCTCGAAATACCACATTGAACTTCATCCAAAATAAGTAAAATTTTTTTTTTGTTACATAATTTTCTTAATTCTTTTAAACACCAATCTGGAACTTCTTTAATCCCCCCCTCGCCCATAATAGTCTCTATCATTATAGCAGCAGTATTTTTATTAATCTTTTTTTTTAAGGATTTATGATTTCCAAATACAAAGTGATCAAAACCTGGGATTTTTGGACCAAATCCCTCTGTCATTTTTTTAGATCCACTAGCAAAAATTGTTGCTAATGTTCTACCATGAAAAGAATTTTTAACACATAGAATTCTATTTTTATGTGGTTTTCCAATAGAATAAAAATATCTTCTTGCGACTTTGATTGCCGCTTCGGTAGCCTCTGCGCCACTGTTTTGAAATATAACATAATCAGCAAATGTATGTGTGCATAACTTTTTAGCTAATTTTTGTCCCTCAGGAATTTGAAAAGCATTTGAAACATGCCAGAGTTTTTTTGATTGACTTCTTATAGTCTCAATTAATCTTGGATGAGCATGTCCTAAACAATTTACTGCAATACCTTGCACAAAATCTAAATATTTTTCTCCTTTAGATGTGTAAAGATAACTTCCTTTTCCTTTTGTAAATGAAATTTTTTTCCTCTTATAGTTGTTTGCAAGATAATTCATAAATTATTTTAACCAATTTTTATAAGTTAAAATAATTAGTACAAGCACGGATTGTATACCATAGTGCAAATCTCTCTTATTGCATTGATGTGAATAACTATAGTTTTTTTCTTGTTTATTTAATTTGAGTATCATTATATTGTGTTTATAATTTTATTAAACACATTATATAGATAATAATGAGTAATTGGACAGATGAAAAAGTAGAGTTTCTTAAAAAAAATTGGGGCTCATGTACTGCAAGAGAATTGGCAGAAAAAATGGGTGCTGGATTTACTAGAAATAGTATCATTGGTAAAGCTTCGAGATTAGGCTTATCAGCAAAAATTAAAACTAGAACTGCTACTTCCAACCAAAACTTTGATAACTCTATAGAAAATAAAAACGTAACCTCAAAAAAAGGACGAAGAAATAAGTTTAAATCTTTAATCATTGAAAAAAATTTCGAACCAGAAAATCCTAAACAGCTTGAAGAGTTGGATGAGAGTGTTTGTAAATGGCCTGTAGGTCATCCAGATGAAAAAAATTTTTATTTTTGTGGAAGATCTTCTTTAAAAGATTTTTCTTATTGTAAACTTCACTTGTTGTATGCTTATCAACCTAAAGGCAAAAAAGATGATGTGATAGAAAAAGATGATGTTCCAGAATTTATAGAAAAGAAAATAAAATCTGCGTAAATATCATTATATAAATCTAAATTTTAGTATCATATTTTTCAGTTGAAAACTGACCTCCATCTTTCCACATATAAGAATATTTTTTAACTTCATCTTCAAAATTACGTACACTTGGAATACCAATATCTGAATTGGTCTTATATTTTCCTGTAGCTATATTGTCATATTTAAGAAGTCTTAACTGATCTTCTGTAAGTAATGGTTTTGGAAAAATTTGAAAAAATTTTGCAGTTAATTTTGCTATAGGTAAAGGCAAAGGTATTAATAATCTTTTTTTATTCATTAATTTTAATAATTTCATCAAAATTTCTTTTAAAGTAAATGTTTGAGGTCCAACGCATTCTACTATTTTTGAATAAATTTTTTTATTAATAATATGATAAATTACATCTGTTAAATCTGAACAATGAATTGGCATAAATTTTGATTTTCCAAAATAATACAATGGAAAAAAAGGTAATCGACTCAATAAATTCATAAAATGAGTTGTAAAATTATCGTCTACAGAATAGACAACAGAAGGTCTTAAAATTGTAGCTAAAGGAAAATTTCTTTCAATATTTTTTTCACCCTCAAGTTTACTTTTAGCATAATTAGAGTCTATAGCTTCGTTTATACCCAAAGCTGATAGATGTATAAAATGCTTTAAATTATACTCTTTACATAATTTTGATAAAATACCCGGAAATACAGTATGAATATTCTTAAAGCTATTCCCTCTCTTATCTTCGTATAATATTCCAATTAGATTTATACAATAATCTGACTTTTGAAATAAATCGCGAATTTTTTTTTCATCAAAAATATTAGCCTCAACGATATCAATATATCCTGCATTTCCCTGTGTTTTAATCATGAAGCTTTTTTGATGAATATTTCTAGTAACAACAGTAACTCTTATATTATTTTTAGTTAACTTTCTTATAAGATGCCTACCAATTTGACCACTTCCACCAAAAATTAGACAATTTTTTGCTTTCATATATAAATATTAAAAATGAATATTGATATTAAACTCCATAAAAATGATTTACCAGATGATTTAAAATTAGGCAATGTAATAGCTGTTGATGGTGAATTTATGGGTCTAGATGTAAGAAGAGATCCGCTTTGTTTGATCCAAATTTCTTCAGGAAATAATGATGCTCATATTGTTCAATTAGATAGATCAAATTATAAAGCTAACAATTTGACAAAAATACTTGGAGATAGCTCAATTACTAAAATTTTTCATTATGGTAGAGCGGATATTGCACATATAAAGTATTATCTTAAAACTGAAACAAACAATATTTTAGATACTAAAATAGCTTCAAAACTTGCTAGATCATACTCTGATAATCATTCTCTAAAAGCCCTTATTAAAGAGTTTATGAATATTGAAATCAGTAAACAATTTCAAAGTTCTGATTTTGGTGGAGAATTAACTCCAGCACAATTAAAATATTGTGCTAATGATGTTGTATATCTTCATAAAATTCATGAAGAATTATTTAAAATCTTAAAAAGAGAGGCTAGAATAGAATTATATAAAAATTGTTTAAAATTTCTCAAAACAAGAGTGGAACTTGATCTCGCTTTATTCAAAGATGATATTTGGTCACATTAAATATGAAAAATAAAGAAATTATTCAAACAGGAATAGATGTAATTGATTTAGAGATTAAAGCTTTAAAAAAATTAAAAAATTCAATCAATTCATCTTTTGAAAATGCTATAAAGATTATTTCAAAATGTGAGTCAAAAGTTGTAATTTGTGGTGTAGGGAAAAGTGGGATTATCGCTTCAAAAATTTCAGCTACATTATCTTCTGTTGGCACCCCATCATTTCCAATTTCTGCCAGTGATTGTTCCCATGGTGATTTGGGCAGGATTACAAAGAAAGATATTTTAATTCTAATAAGTTACTCTGGAAATACTTCGGAACTCAAAAATATTATAAAATATGCTAAATCAAATAAGATATGTATTATAGGAATAGTTTCAAATAAAGATTCTATTTTATTCAAATCATCAAATATTAAATTGTTAATTCCTAAAGTAATGGAATCTGGCTTAGGGATTGTACCTACATCCAGTACTACATCACAACTTGCTATTGGAGATGCTTTGGCGATAGCACTAATGAAAAAAAGAAAATTCGGAAAACTAGATTTTAAAAGATTTCATCCATCAGGAAGTTTAGGTGATAAACTCAAAACAGCAGGTGATTTAATGTTAATTAAAAACAAAATACCTTTAATTAATGAAAATCAATTAATGAAAACAGCTCTTAGAGTCATTAATCAAAAACGACTTGGTTTTTTAGTTATTATAAATAATCAAGGATTAACTACTGGAGTTTTCACAGATGGAGATTTGAAAAGGCTTATGCAAAAAAAAAATAAAATTGAAAATATAAAAATAAAATCACTAATGACCAAAAAACCATATATGGTTGAAGTGAACACATTAGCTAGTGAAGTTTTAATTCACATGAACAAAAAAAAAATTACGAATGTTTGTGTATTTAATAAAAATAATAGATTTAAAACAATTGGTGTTCTTCATATTCATACACTTCTAAAAAATTTACGATAATTATTAATGAAAAAATTTATTCAATTTTTTCTTTTTTTAATAATCATCTTGATAAGTGTAGTATTTTATCAAATGTATTTTGTAAGTGATAAAAAAATAGAAACAAACTTGATCGAATCATCAGATGAAATTCAAGAAGAGTTAGATAACAAAAGTAACTTGATTAAAAATTTATCTTATGAAGTTAAATTTGATGATAATACTCAGTATATAATAACAGCGGACTTAAGTGAAATAAAATATGAAAATGATATTGAAATAGTTGAAATGCAGCAAGTATTAGCAAAAATTATTAATGATGAAAAAGTCTCATTAATCATTACTGGAGATAAAGCTTTTTTTAACAATTCAAATTTCAACACAAGTTTTAGAGAAAATGTTAAAGTTGAGTATACTGAAAATGTTATTTTTTCAGACAAATTAGATTTAAATTTTTTAGAAAATTTAGTAGTTATTTATGAAAATGTGGTTTATGAAGGAGCCTACGGTAATGTTAATACCGATAACGTTATAATTAATTTAATTACTAAAAATGTTGAAATATTCATGAATGACCCAAAAAATAAAATAAAGGTAAAGTCTGAACTCAAATAATGACCAACATTAAAAAATTTAGAATTAAATCATTTAAAGATAACAGAGCAATCTTAAAGCTTGATAAAATTTCTTTGAAATTTGGCAGAAAAATAATTTTGGATAATTTAAATCTACAACTAAACAATGGGCAAATTCTTGGCTTATTAGGACCTAACGGAGTTGGAAAATCAACAATATTCAACTTAATTACTGGTTTAATTTCACCAGATTTTGGCTCAATTTTAATTAACTCAGAAATAGTAAATAATTTTCCTATTTATCAAAGAACCTTAAAGTTTCAAATTGGTTTTGTGCCTCAACATGGCGGATATTTTCATGACCTTACAGTTTATGAAAATTTAAAAGCTATAGCAGAAATAACAATTGAAAATCGTAATATTAGAAACGAAAAAATCGACTCATTAATTTCTAAATTTGAATTAGACCCTATAAGAGACATTAAAGCTAAATTTTTATCAGGCGGACAAAAAAAGAAATTAGTAATTGCTATTGCTTTAATTTCTGAACCTAAAATTCTGTTACTTGATGAACCTTTTGCAGCACTTGATGTAATGACTATAAAAAGTTTACAAGAAATAATTGTAAACCTGCAAAGCAACACTAGTATATCAGTTATACTTTGTGATCATCAAGCGAGAGATCTGTTGGCTTGTGTAGATACTGCTGCAATCATACATAATGGTAAAGTGGTAGCTCAGGGTACTCCTACAAATTTAATTCAAAACATAGATGCTAAAAATGCTTACTTTGGTGACTCATTTAAGATTAGCTGATTTAATTTCGTATGAACAATCAAGTTATTATTTCTAAAAAGATTAAACCATTTAATAAATCTTTAAAAATTGATGGAGACAAAAGTTTATCAATTAGATGGGCATTATTAGCCTCTCAAGCAAAAGGTAAATCTAAATCTTATAATCTTTTAAAATCCGAAGATGTTTTGAGTACACTTGATTGTCTCAAAAAACTTGGGATAAAGACAAAAATAAAAAAAAATACATGTGAAATTATTGGGAGAGGTATCAATAAATTTATTTATAAAAAAAAAATTATTTTAAACGCTGGAAATTCTGGAACTTTGGGAAGACTAATTTTAGGTCTTTTGGTCCATTCTAAAACTCCTATTAAAATAATAGGAGACAAAAGTCTTTCAAAGAGAGATTTTTTAAGAGTTATAAAACCTTTAAAATTATTTGGAGCAAAATTTAAATCAAAAAATGGAAGACTTCCAATAATTATTAATGGAACTAATAATCCTAGACCCATAAAATATTTTGAAAATAAAGGTTCTGCTCAATGTAAGACTAGTGTGATGTTGGCAGCAATTAACACTGTTGGTACGACAACAATTAAAGCAAAAAAATCAAGAAATCATACAGAAATATTATTCAAAAACTTAAAAATTCCAATTAAAATAAAGAATAAAAAAAATTTTGATTTTATAAGAATAGAAGGAAAAAATTTTATAAATCCTATTAACTATAAAATTCCTTCAGATATAAGTTCTGGAGCTTTTTTTATCGTACTCACAACTTTATCAAAAAATTCAAAATTAAATTTAAAAAATATCAATATCAATCCTTCTCGAATAGGCATTATAAAAATTCTAAAAAAAATGGGTGTAATAATAAAAATAAATAACTTAAGAATGTATAAAGGAGAACGTATAGCTGATATATATATTGAAAGTAAAAATTCTTTAAAGCCAATAAAATTACCCCCTAAACTTAATTCTTCATGTATAGATGAATTCCTACTAATTTTTCTATTAGCTGCTCGTGCTAAAGGTGTTTCTTATTTTAGAAATCTATCTGAACTTAATCAAAAAGAAAGCCCTAGATTAATTTGGGGTTCAAAAATTTTAAATAAAATGGGAATTAAAACAATTTTATCAAAAGATAGTATTAAAATTTATGGAAAACCGGACAATGAAATTAAAAAAAAAATTGTAATAAAAGGTTTCTTGAAAGATCACAGAGTTTTTATGACAAGTGTGATAGCAGCATTAACTTTTGGTGGAGAATGGAAGATCTATGATAAAGATTCTATCAAGACTTCATTTCCATCATTTATGAGCAAAATACAGACTTTAGGAGCTAAAATTAACTAAAAATTGACAATTTTTAAAGGTTTTTTCTAAAAATTAGAAAAAAACCTCAATTTAGATAGAAATTAAGACTGATAGGCAAATTATTCAATAATTTCTGTGTTGATTAAAAGCTCAATTTTATCTAAAAGTGCGAAATTTTAAATAAATTTATTAAAGACAAAACAATTATTAACATTAATGGAAATATACAAAGATTTATCAAATCCCGCATCTCAAGAATTTGAAAAATTGCTTAATAGTCAACTCTCAAAAATTAATATTGAAGAAGGTAAAATTATAGAAGGTAAAATAAATAAAATTACCGAAAAATTTGTTTTCTTATTTGTTGATGGTCTCAAAAGTGAACCAGTTTTAGATATTAACGAATTAAAAACTATGGGACTGTCTGAAAAAATTAGAGTTGGAGAAACCATACCTGTCTTGCTTGAAAAAATTGAAGATAAAAATGGTGAAGTTATTGTTTCAGCAAGCAAAGCGCAAAAAATTAAAGGCTGGGATAAGCTTGTAGAAGCATATGAG
>MDSZ01186987.1_pt1 | contig 10881 bp, 17 predicted proteins | sample 811201 | NCBI WGS metagenome assembly MDSZ01 (sample SAMN05326647, study PRJNA326480) | marine metagenome | isolation source: seawater | place: Indian Ocean: North | collected 2010 | reverse complement strand
TAAGTGAACCTGGTGAATATCTATCTGATATAGGACTTATTCCTGTTCAATAATACATTAAAATATGTAGAAAAAGGGGGCTTTTGCCCCCTTTTTTTATTTCTCATTTTATATAAATAGTACAAAAAGTTGTTTACAAATTATATTTAATGGGATAATATAAAGGTATGGAAGGTTTTTTAAAACATACTACTAACCAATCATTTAAAAAAATGTTACAGAGAAATGAGGCATTACAATATGATGGTAGTAATGAACATGATTTTGCAGTAAAATTGGTTAGTGAAATAGATGATAAAATAGGTTCAATTGATACAGAAATTGATAAGGATTTAAGGCCTGCAAAAACCACGGGAAAAAGATTAGGTATTCAAGTTGTTTTATCAGATGGTAAGAGAAGAGCATTTGTACAATATGCAAATGATATTATAAAAAATGATAATGATTTGGATTTAAAAAAAATATCTGCATCCAGAGCAGCAAAAGATTTCATATTTTCACACAAAGATTTAAATAAGGATATTTACGTTCAGACACGACCTGATGGTAAACGAGGTGGTGGTGCTACTGGTGACCCAAATGAATTAATGACTGCCGCTCTTTGTACATTATCAAAAATTCCAAATGTTGAAACATTAGATGAATTGGATGCCTTAATTGAAACAGTAATTAAGGTAGTTAATTCAGGTAAAATTATAGGTTATGCACAAAAGGACCTTGATTCAATGGAAAAAGATTATGGTAATTTGGCACAGGCAGTATCTGCGGCACAGGTAATTGAAAAAAATTATGGTATAGGTGCAAAAAAAGTTTATATGACAGGACAATCATGGGATAAGGCAGTACAACAATTTCAAATAACAAAATATGGAATGAGGGATTACAACTCGTCAGATTTTATCATGCAAACAGGAAATAAATTTTTAGGCGTATCACTAAAAAAGAAAAAGGCAGTGACTGAGGCAGACCCAACCATCATAAATAAAGCCTTTCAAAGTATATTAAATGGACCTGATTTTGCAGATTTAATGAAAAAACTTGACGAGGATGCAGGACAATTTTATACAAGGGTTGTACAAAAGGCATTTAGGTTTCAAAGAGCAAATCCAAAAAAGGCAGTTGACAAAAATGGCACTCCATGGTTGGATTCTGGTATGGTAAAGGAATTAGGTGTTAATGCAAAAAATATTAATCAAAAAAACTGGAAACAATTTGTATTAAGAATACCTAATGATATTATAAATTATGAGTTAAAATCAAATAGAAGTTGGTTTTTACCATTATCAAGGGCAATAATTGATAATTCGGATTTATTTGCAGAGCAATTATTACAATTATTATTTAAAATGGATTTACAAGATATGAAAAAATTTGATTTTGATTTTGCACTTGTAACAGGCATAGGTCGATATTTGGTAAAAGGACCAGTGATTGAAAATGGTGATTACATTGGTTTAGATACAATGGTTGGTGTACTTGATAAATTATTAGATAAAGGTCAGCCAAAAATGGTGCTAGATAAAAGAAAAAAACAAGCATATGAACCTAATGCAGGATCAGCAACATTACATTTTAGATTGCAAATAGGTAATTTTCCTATTGCAGATTTAAATTTAAGGTATGCAGGTAATTTTAGAGCTGCTCCGGCAATAAGAGGAATGATATCACAGGAATTAAAAAAGGCATTAAAGAAATGATTTTTTCAGATTTTTTAACAGAACAAAAAAATACACATATGACACATATAGAGGATAAGGTTTTATATGGTGGTGTTGATGGTACACGTCAGGCAATATTGGCTCTTCGTTCATTAAGAGATACACTTGCAGGTGAACATGAAGGTACTGTATCTGTTAAGTGGGACGGTGCACCTGCTATATTTGCTGGTATTGACCCAAATGATGGAAAATTCTTTGTTGCCAAAAAAGGTATATTTAATGTAAATCCAAAGGTATATAAAACACCTGCTGATGTTGATGCAGATACCTCTGGTGATTTGGCAGATAAATTAAAAGTTGCATTAAAAGAATTACCTAAACTTGGTATTAAAGGTGTAATCCAAGGTGATTTTTTATATGGTCCAGGTGATTTAAAAAAATCAAAGATAAAAGGTAAACAATATTTAACCTTCCATCCAAATACCATCGTGTATGCGATTCCTGCGGGGACAGAGATGGCAAAAACCATACAAAAATCAAAAATAGGTATTGTGTGGCATACGGAATATACAGGCGATTCATTTGAAACAATGAAGGCAAATTTTAATTATGATGCATCAGGTCTTAAACAAACATCAAGTGTATTTTCAACAGACGCAAATTTAAAAGATATGACTGGATTTACCATGAGTAAAAGTGATACAGAACAAGTGACATCATATTTATCACAGGCCGGTAAATTATTTAATCAAGTTGCAGGTTCAACATTAAGACAACTTGAAGGTAATCAGCAACTTGCACAAATGATTGAAACATTTAACAATACATATGTACGACAAGGAACAGTTATTACTGATACAAAAAGGCATGTTAATAATTTAATAAATTATATTAAACAAAAATATCAAAAAGAAATTGATAAAAGAAAAACACCACAAGGTAAACAAAAACAAAGTAAGGAACTTGATAAAATATTAGAGTTTTTTTCTGATAAAAACAGACAGAGTTTACAAAAATTATTTGATTTGCAAAAGGCAATTGTACTTGCAAAATTAAAACTTATAAATATACTTGATAAGTTAAATAAAACGAAAACGTTTTTAAAAACTAATAAAGGTTATCGAGTAACAGGCCAGGAAGGTTATGTTGCAGTCGATAAACTTGGTGGTGATGCAGTGAAAATTGTTGACCGAATGGAATTCTCATTTGCCAACTTTTCACCAAGTATATTAAAAGGATGGGATAAACCAGGGAGAAAATAATGGCGGATACATACCCACATCAAAACCCTTTAACAGGGCCACTTTCATTCAGACATATGTATAATGTAGAGTATCGACCTGGTGAGGACGAACTAATTAATTATCAAGTCAAAAAAAGAAGAGCTACGGAATCATATAGTCCGAATCCATGTTTCTGTGGTGATGAATGTGAATGCGGACCAAACTGTAATTGTGGTCCAGAGTGTACATGCTGTGGTTCATATATCAAATCACATACTGAAAATAAATTAATGAGATTTAAACAATTTATAGGATAATTTATGGTAATTAATTCGTTTAAAAACTATCTGGTAGAAGAAGAAAAAACCGTATACTTTACATTCGGTCGTATGAATCCACCTACGATAGGTCATGAGAAATTATTGAATTCACTTGCATCAAAGGCAGGTAAAAATCCTTACAGAGTATATCTTTCACAAACACAGGATAAAAATAAAAATCCTTTAAATTATAAGGATAAAATAAAAACTGCCAGGAAAATTTTTCCTAAACATGCTCGTTCAATTATTTTAAATAATAAATTGAGAAGTGTTTTTGAAATAGTAACCAATTTATATAATGAAGGATTTAAAAATATAATAATGATTGTCGGTTCTGACAGAATACAAGAATTTGATATATTATTAAGAAAATATAATGGTCAAAAAGGTAAACACGGATTTTATAATTTTAATTCAATTAATGTAGCAAGTGCTGGCGATAGGGACCCAGATGCTGAAGGTGCCTCAGGTATGAGTGCCTCTAAAATGAGAGAGGCTGCCTCGAATAATGATTATACAGCATTTTCACAAGGTTTACCAAAGGGGGTATCAAACCCTGAAGCAAAAAAATTATTTAACAGTGTACGAAAAGGCATGGGTCTTAAGGAACAAAAGGATTTTACAAATACTATACAATTTGAACCTGTAAGTGAAGAAAGAGAACAATATGTTGCGGGTGATTTATTTCAACCAGGTGATTTCGTAGAAGATAAAAATACACACGAAAAATATTCAATTAAATATCTAGGTGCGAATCATGTTATAGTAGAGGATATTGAGGAGAAAACACATAGAAAATGGTTAAATTCAATTCAAAGGGTGGAACAAACAATGCCGAAAGGATTTAAAAAATATCAAGAAGCACTTCAGTATATGCAATTAAAAGATGTAAATGAAAAAAAAGGTGCAGAGGATCCCGATATAGGTGACAGAAAAGGTTCACAGCCTGTAGGTTATCATAAGGGATTAAAAAAATCAACCAAAATTGCAAGGGATAGACAATTTAAAAAACAAGCGAAAATGGACGATGATAATCCTGCTGCATATAAACCGGCCCCAGGAGATGCAACGGCAAAAACCAAACCAAGTGTTTACACACGTAAATTTAAAAAAATGTTTGGTGAAGGTGAGGCACTAAAACAGGCAAAGGCAAGAATTGATGCTGAAAAGGCCAGGGATAAAATTAGATTTGATAGAATGAGGGATATGGCTCGTACCAGAGATGCAAATACAAAAAATAGGACAACAAGTTAATGCAAACATTTAAACAATTACGAGAAAAAGTAGCCGAAGGGAAAATGTCAGAAATTGATGCAATGCGAAAGGCTGGTAAGTCAGCACAACAAATCGCAAAAGCAATGAAAATTCCTGTTAAAATTATAAAGGACCTTTTAGGTGAGGCAGATGAAAAGATTTAGAAACTTTTTAATAGAAGATTATTCAAACTGGACTAACAAAGAACCAGTTGAATATGCTATTCATCTTACTAAAACATTTGGACAACCTGATGAATTGACTGATAGTCAGTTATGCTGGTTTGCTAAAGATGGTTTTAAAAGAATAGTAATAAAAGATGAGTACATATTACATGGTTCTCCGGCACCTCATTATGATTTTATTTACTGTTACGTTGATTTAAAGGTACCTGAATCAATGGCTACTGCTTTAGCCGAAAGTAGTGGTAGTATTATAGTAGATTATTTAAAAGGAGAAGTTGGAGCAAGATGCGGTTCTATAACAGCAAATGCAACAACTTTAAATTATTGTTTAGATGCAGTAGCTGGAAGAGTAAAACCTTCCAAACAAGAATATGAAAAACGTATTCTTGGTATGCAAAAAATGTTTGCTGACGGTGAGAAATATGAATTAGACTGGTGGCCTGACGAAACAGGAGATGCAGACCCTAAGAATACTTACTATGCAGAAGGTCATTCGATTGTTTGCGGGTGTAATTTAAAAGAAAAGAAGATGATATGAAAACTATAAAAGAAATTCGTAGACGTGGGGGTAGAGTGGCAAGAGGCTTTAGTAGTAGCTATCCTCAGGTTAAAAATAAAGAAAAAGAGGTCGACTTTAATCCTAAGGTAACCGTAACGCCTTCTGGTAAAAGACTTGTAACCAGAAAACTTGGTAAAGGTTCGATTATGCTTGACCCATTTGGAAAGAAATACAGATGATAAAATTTAATCAATATTTAAACGAAAAGGCAGATGCCGCGTTAAAGAAAAAAGCCGAAAAATCTGGAATGCCACTTGGTATATTACGAAAGGTTTATAATAGAGGTATCGCTGCATGGCGAACCGGTCATAGACCTGGTACTACTCCACAACAATGGGCATTGGCAAGAGTTAATTCATTTGTCACAAAATCTCCTGGTACATGGGGTAAGGCAGATAAGGATTTAGCGGCAAAGGTTAGAGGATAATAAATGAGAACCTTACAACAGATAAGGGAAAATTTTAGTGAACCATTAATGTTGGATATGATGCGTAAGGCATTTAATGCCAAACCTGATTCACCAGAGCAAAAGAAATTAATTACTCAATTAAATGCATATAGGGTAAAATATGGCATGGACCCTGTACCTATTGGTGAATTATACAAATATGATTATGGCTCTCCTGAATCCATAAGGCTGATGAAAAAAATTACGCCAGGACAAAATGTAAATGAGGTTTTAACCGTAGCACAAAGAAGAGCTCGTGGTAGGCTCATGAAAAGACTTGGAAAAAGAATTGCAATTGCAAGAAAAAGAAAAATGAGAAAAGTTGCTGGTGCTGACCAATTGCAAAAAAGGTCAATGAAGGCAGCAAAAAATATACTTCGTAAAAAAATTGCTGGTAAAAGAGGAGAAAGTTATGCAGATTTATCTCCTCAACAAAAAATAATGATAGATAAAATGGTACAAAAAAAGGCAGGTGCACTACCAAAAATTGCAAGAAAACTTTTACCTAAAATTAAAAAGGCAGAAAAGGAAAGAATCAAATCATTAAGGGCGAATAAATGATAGAGAGAGAATTAACCAAAAGAGAACTGAAACGAAGAGAAGAAATCGCAAAGGAATTACCTGATGCTGATTTTAAAAAAAGATATGGAGATAGATGGATGTCCGTAAAAATGGCTACAGCTACTAAAATGGCAAAAAATGAGGCAAAGGACCCTAACGAATATGATATGGAAGGTGATATGATGAAAAATCAACTTCGTCAAATTGATTCGGCCATAACAAAACTTATGGGTATGGTTCAAGATGATGAAAATTTACCAGAATGGGTCCAATCAAAGGTAACAAAGGCAACAGATTATATTCGTTCGGTAAGAGATTACCTTGAGGCAGAAAAAGCTGGTGAACAACAATTAGGTGAGAAAAAACCTAAACCTCGTATGGAAACATTACAAAATTTACGAAGGAGAGCAAAGGATTTATTAGAGGCCAGTTATTCTGATAGAAGTAAGGTAAAGGATTTTAGTAAAGAAAAAAATCCAGTGGAAACAATTGTAAAAACACTTACAAAGGATAATAAGGTAAAATCATTTATAAACAAAAGACCTAAATTTGATAGAGTCCTATTTATGGACGGAGATGATTTAGTTTTAGGTGATTCACTTGTGATGACAGTGAAGGATAATACCACAATCGCAGATATTAAAAAGGCAATAATGAAGGTTAAATAATGCTGAAATTTAAATCACATTACGAGAGTGCAGAAATACAATATCACATAGAACATGGCATTACCCTCGGTGAATTATTTAGAGTAGGTTCATCAAAATATTACAGTTTATTCCGTGAGGTTAGATATTTACATAATGAAGGTAAAATAGAACTTACAGGAACCGACAGGCATTTAATTGAAAATACAGACATAGGAGAATTTGCAGAATATAAAGGTCAAATGGTTCCTTTGGATTCACCTATGATTAATGAGGCAGAATATGATGGCAAAGAAGTTGAATTAAATAAACCTAAAAGAGGTGGCACCAAAAAATTCTATGTTTATGTAAAGGACCCTAAAACTGGAAATGTAAAAAAGGTTCAATGGGGTGATACAACTGGACTTAAGGTAAAATTAGATGATGAAGGTGCAAGAAAAAGTTTTGCTGCCAGGCATAATTGTGATCAGAAAAAAGATAAAACAAAACCTGGCTGGTGGGCATGTAATATGCCAAGATATGCAAAACAATTAGGTTTATCAGGTGGAGGAAATTTCTTTTGGTAGAAACAAAACCTTATGTTGACTTAGAAGATGGCCTTAGAATCTTCAAGTCATATGTAAATGATGATGAATTGGTATGGCACCGTGATAGAGAAAACAGAGAAGTTGCTGTTGTTGAAACTGGTGGAAATTGGCAGTTTCAATTTGACGATAAAATGCCCTTTGAATTAATACCTGGCAAACTCTTTGAAATACCAAAAATGACTTATCATAGACTAATTAAAGGCGAGGGAGACTTAGTTCTTAAAATCTGGAAAGAATAGATAATGGAAATGGTATTTGAAATAATTACAGAATTTGGTTTACCTGTTGCAGCTGCAGTCACTATGGGTGTATTCATATACATCATTCTCAAATATATTTTAAGTGGTGTTGTAGGTCAGGTATCTACTTTAACAATGATAATATCTCAATTAGATAACCGTGTTAAAACCATGAATCATGATATGATTAAATTGGATTTATTAATATCTCATGCACTTAATCTTAAACCAGACCTTGATAGAATGTCAAGAGCAGATGGTAAGGAAGATGCAAGGAAAGATTAATGGTTGAGGTAGAGGTTACATCACCTATTATTGAAATGTTAAACCAATATGGGTTTGCAACTGTTGCTGCAGTTGCCATGGGTTATTTTATCTATTTCATATACACATTTGTTACAGAAAAAATCATAGAAAAATTAGATAGCCAAATGACAACACTTGTAGCACTTATTGATAGAATAAGAATGTTAGATAATGATATTATACGCCTTCGTTCAAAACTTGACACAATACTAGAAATGAGAGAGGAAGAACAAAAGAAAAAGAGTGAATGATATAAATAACAATGCTATGAAAATATTATTAATATTGTTTTTACTTTTCTATTCTACATCATTATCTAGTAGTGAGATGGTTCATCAATTCAATAATCCTTCTTTTAGCGGCAGTGGTTTTTCTAGCCATGTATTGTCAATCGACCAATTGGAAAGACAAAGAGCTGAAAAAATACAAGATGATATTGAATCTGCTGAAAGACAGGCAAAAAGAGATGAAGAAAGTGAAACTATTAATCGTTTTATAGCAAACGTTGAAAGTAGAATATACGCAAATTTATCTAAACAGTTGGTTGACCAGATGTTTGGTGATACAGGACAAAATACAGGTACTGCCGAAATAGAAGGTGCAACTATACTCTGGGAAAGAGATACTGATTTAGGTACAATTGCAATAACAATAACTGAAGAAGATGGTACAATTACAACGTTAACTGTACCGGTTGGAGATTTTGGATTTTAAAATGAAATATATTATATCGTTATTTTTGGTTATGTTCTTGACTGGTTGTCAAACTATGGCACCACCTGATGACCTGGCATATGATGCTAGAGTTATGACTTCTGCCTTACAAGAGAAGTTTGAAAATATACCAGAGTTAGATGGTCCTGTCATTACAGTTGGAATATATAACTTTGCTGATAAGACTGGTCAAAGAAAACCAAATACGAATTTTAGTTCGTTAAGTAGTGCCGTAACACAAGGTGCAGAAGTATGGGTAATACAGGCATTACAAGAAGTTGGTAATGGTAGTTGGTTTAGAGTTGTTGAACGAATAGGTTTAGATAATCTAGTCAAAGAAAGACAGCTAATTAGGTCAACTAGAGAACAATTTGAAGACGAAAAAAGCAGACAACTAAAGCCACTACTGTTCGCAGGAATATTAATTGAAGGTGGTGTAGTTGGTTATGACTCGAATGTTGCAACAGGTGGCGCTGGAGCAAGATATTTGGGTATAGGTCTACAAACTCAATACAGAGTTGATAATGTAACTGTTTCTATGAGGATTGTAAGTGTATCTACGGGGGAGGTACTTGCAACAATATCAACAGAGAAAACAATATTATCAACATCAGAAGGCGGAAGTGTATTTAAGTTTTTAGACGTAGGTACGAGGGCCCTTGAAATAGAAGCAGGGTCGACAAACAATGAGCCGGTTAATTACGCAGTGAGGGCTGCAATAGAACAAGCAGTCGTAGAAATTATATTATTAGGTAATGAAAAGGGTCTTTGGAAATTTAAACGATAAGGGGTAGCAATATGTTTAAAAAAATATTGTTTTCGCTATGTCTAATATTATTTAGTTATAATGCGTACTCCAACGACATTTATATAGAACAAGTTGGTGATAATCTTGATTTGGATATTACACAGGACGGACAGAATAACGAGTTCGGCGATTCAACCGCTGATGCTGTCCTAAGTGGTGATGATATGACATTTGCGATTACACAAACAGGAAACACTAACACTATAGATGCCACAATAAAAGGTACAAATTACACAGGTACATGGCAATTTACAGGTAACAGTAACGATGTTGATTTACTTTGTAGTTCATCTACTACAGGAAACTGTGATACTGTAACCTTAAATATTACAACAACCGGTGATGATAATACCTTTGATTTTGATGTTGGCGAAGTAGGAAGTGCCGACAATTCAACAATCAGTTTTACCATAACAGGTGATAACAATGTTATCAATTCAGATATTGATGGCGTAAGTGCAGCTGTAACAGTAACAATTGATAATTCATCATCATTATCAACAAACTCAAGTAATTCAGACGAGGGTGTAGCTCTTGATATCGACATAGACGGAGCTGGTGATACTAATGGTCACACATTAACACTTGATGTAACAGGTGGTGGTGGAACCATTGATGTAACACAATCAGGTGTTTATGATAATACCTTAGACCTAGATATGACAGGTGATGATTTTGATGTTGACATTTCTCAAACAGATTAGTGTATTATTATTAATATCAACAAGTGCCTTTGCTTCAATAGGTTCAGTAGATGAACTAAAAGGCAAAGGCCAGATTGATAGAAAAGACGGTGACTCTGGTATACAACTAGAGCAAGACCTTGATGTATTTTCATATGATACAGTAAAAACTGGTGATGGTCGTGTAGGTATTAAATTTGTAGATGATACAAAAGTAGAGTTGACAGAACACTCTAAACTAGTCATAGATGATTTTGTATATGACCCAAATACAAATACAGGTTCATTAAGTTTAAAGGCATCACTTGGTAGTGTACGATATGCAAGTGGTCAAATTGCAAAAAAATCTCCACAAAATATAAAAATATCAACACCAACTGCAACAATATCTGTTCGTGGTACTGACTTTGCTATGGTTATAGATGAATTAGGTGGCTCAACAATACTTCTATTGCCAAGTTGTGATGCAAGCGGGCTATGTTATGTAGGTGAGATATCAGTTGAATCAGATGCAGGTCAAGTAATACTCAACGAGGCATTTCAGGCCACACGAGTAGAAGCACCTGAATATAAACCACTAAAACCAGTATTGGTTGATATAGATGAAAGTTTAATATCAAATCTACTGATAATATCACCACCAACAAAATTAAATAGAGATGAATCAGTAGAAGAAAAGAAAACAATCG
>MDSZ01214555.1_pt1 | contig 10882 bp, 7 predicted proteins | sample 811201 | NCBI WGS metagenome assembly MDSZ01 (sample SAMN05326647, study PRJNA326480) | marine metagenome | isolation source: seawater | place: Indian Ocean: North | collected 2010 | reverse complement strand
CTCATCAGGTTCAATATAATTTAACTTACAAATGGATTGCACCAGAACCTTGTCTTTTATCTTATTCTCAAGGATTTCGATTTCTTTTGGTGCTAGAAAAAAATTTTCATGAATTGAAATATTCTTGTTCATTCGATGATTTATAAGTTCTGTTTTTTTTATCAGAAAATTCAATTCTTCATTTTGAATAAAATCTAAAAAATTACTATTTAATAATTTATTGAATAAAAAAAGAATGGCTTCATTACCGCCTTTGATTGTAGCCAAAGGGGTGTTCAATTCGTGTGTTATAATTGTAGACATTTCACCGATGATTGCTTTCTTTTCTTGGTCGAGAATTTTATGATTTAATTCCGTATTTTCTCTTGATTTAATCTTAATCTGTTTTTCAAGGGAATCGTTTATTTTTATGATTTCCGCTTGCAGGATTTTATTGGCTTCTTGTTCTTTAAGTTTGCCATATCTTGATTGAACCAGACTGGCCAACATTTTGAATATTGAAAGATGTCTTTGGTTAAAAAAACCTTTTTCGCTATGCTCTGAATCTATAACGCCAATTACATGATCTTCGTGAAAAATAGGAACGGCAAGTTCAGAGAAGCGAACCTCGTCATCAACAATGTACCTCATGTCTTTTGTTGTGTCAGAAATTAACTCATGATTTCCACTTGCTGCAACAGAGCCAACAATGCCATCACCAATTCTTATTGTAATCGGATCCTTAATGATTTCTTCAGTCGGGCTTTTAGGTCCAAACGCTGCTTTTTGTATTAGTATATTCTTCTCAAAATCTACGAGATAAACTACACAATCCTCTAGCTTTAGCTTAGAAATACAGTTTTTTACCAACTTCCATAAAACTTCATCGAGTGAATTTGTGTTCGTAAGCTCTTGAGTAAAGAAGCTAATATTTTTTTCGGTCTCAAGAGCATATTGAAGTTCTTTTGTTCTTTCTTCAATAATTAATTCAAGTTCTGAAGTTTTATTTTGAAGGTGTGAGATTTCATTTCGGAATTGGATACTTTTTATTTCTTTATTATTCCTTTTTTCTTGATTGATTTTATCAATCTCAAAATGTTTTTTAAAACATTTCATAGCATTAAAATGGTCTCCAATTTGCTCATAAGCGTAAGAGGTTGATTTATACAGGTCCATGAGAGAATTGTTTTCTTCAAAATTCTCAATGTTAGAACTGTATTCTAATGCAATATTTAATTGTTCAATACTTTTTTTCCAATCACCTTGAACATTATAAATTTCACTTTTCAAATAAAGATTAGAAAATATGAGATCGTTTAATTTTAACTCTTTGGAAAGCTTTATACTTTCTTCAATATTTACAAGTGCTAATTTATGGTTCTTCAAATTCACATAAGCATCTCCAATATTGTGGCTTACGACCGCGTTAAGTGTTTTGTGTTCAAAGTTTAATTCATTACACCTAATGAATAATTCAAGTGCCTTTTGAAAGTCTCCTAATTTTAGATAAGTGTCTCCCGTATTGTTCAGCGAACGTGCATATCCTAAAGTATCACCAATTTTTTCTCTGATTTTTAAGCTTTTAAGGTTTACCTTTAGCCGATCTTCATGGTCATCGAAATAATAATAAATAAAGCCAAGTGTATTATAAGCTGCAGCCTCATTTTTATAGTCTTTAGTTTCTTTAAAAATTGGAAGGGCTCTATGAACATTTTCAAATGCCTGGGCATGGAGTCCCATGAATTGTCCAGAATAGGCTAATAGTAGATATGACTTCGCCATGCCGGATAAATCGTTGTTTTGCTTACATGTGCTGAGCATCTTCTCAGCTATGGCATAGGAACTTGCCGGGTCAGATCCAGCGTCATCCATACTTTTTTCAAATAATTGATTTATTTCCTGATGTGTTTTCATTAAATCCAGAGAAATGTATAACAATTTATTTGAATCGCCTAATAGAGTGAAGTTTATGGGTGTGAATTGATAGCGTGTCATTCCAAATGCCATCTTCAGACAATGTGTCTATTCTCACATGTCCAGAAGCATGAATTATCATTGAATTAGCTCCAACAATTCCAACATGAGTAACTCTTTTATCTTCGTTTTGGAAAAATGCTAAATCACCACTTTTTTGGTAGTTGAATTTAACTTTTTTTCCACATAAAGCCTGTTGAGATGCATCTCGAGGTAATTCAATATGGATTAATCTAAATACGCTTTGAGTAAATCCAGAACAATCTATTCCAAATACAGACTTACCTCCCCACAGATAGGGGGTATTTAAATAATCCTTTGCTATTTCCCATGCACTGTGGTAGGATTTATTTTCATGAACTTCCAGTTCATAATTCCATTCTCCAATTTGAAATTTATCATTATTACCGATATAGCTTCCTCTAGAAATGATTTGAGGGCCATGAGGTGATTTAATTTTTGTGTAAAAATCGCTTAAATATTGATTTCCCAACGCCCACTCATCGAACTGCAATTCAGATAATGGTAACAATTGTTTGGGGTCCACAAATCCTCTGTATTCATCTTTAATAGTTGATACTTCAGCCCAATTATTATTTAATTTGTGTACCCTTATTGACTCTCCAAATAGCAATTGAGAAACAATTTCAGCTTCATCTGAAGCTTTTGCCCTCAGCGGAGCAATACCTACAAAACAAAAAGCGAAATGGTGAGATTGATTAATCACGATTTAATTATTATTCGTTTTAACAAAGTTAAAAATTGAATCACTTATATTGATTAATTTCGCATTAAGGTATGAATAAATTGATTTTGGTAACGAATGATGATAGTATACATGCAAAAGGAATAAAAGAACTTGTTGCTGTTGCTAAATTCTTCGGGCAAGTTGTTGTGGTAGCTCCGGAAAAACCACAATCAGGTATGGGGCATGCCATAACAATCAGTAATCCATTAAGAATACAAAAATATGATGGATTCAATGATGTTGAGGCTTATGAATGTAGCGGAACACCTGTAGATTGTGTCAAAATTGCAATCTTTGAAATCTTAAAGAGAAAACCAGATATATTACTTTCGGGTATAAATCATGGAGAAAATAGTTCTACCAATGTATTGTATTCTGGAACCATGTCAGCCGCAATAGAAGGAGCGATGGAATCAATACCTTCAATCGGTTTTTCTTTGGCTGATTTTGATGCTGATGCTAATTTCGAAGCGACAAAGAATATTGCTCGTCAAATTATCGATAAGGTTATTCAAAATGGATTGCCTGAAAATACTTGTCTTAATGTAAACGTTCCCAAATTATCAATGAAAGATATAAAAGGAATTAAAGTTTGTGCACAAGCACATGCATATTGGGATGATAAATTTGACTCTCGACTTGATCAGTTTGGTCGTCCCTATTACTGGCTAACGGGTGATTTTTCAGATATGGATCAAAGAGAGAATACCGATTTGTTTGCCTTAAAAAACAATTTTGCTACTGTGGTACCAACCCACTTTGATTTAACCAATTATAGTGCAATAGAAAATCTTAAATATCTAGAAAAATGAGATCTAATTTTAATCTTCAGTTTCTTATCGGTCTTTTGATTGGACTTTTGAGCCCTTTATTTTTCTTACCTATTATGCTTTATTTTATGGGCTTAGCTGACGGTTATGATTTTTCTGTTTTATGGAATCAGTTCATTTCGAATAATATGAATACCAGCAAATATTTATCCTTGGCATTGATGAGTAATTTAATTTGGTTTTATTTCTTTTTGAATAGAGAGAAATATTACCAAACAAGAGGAATAATTATGGGTATGCTGCTTTATGCTCCATATATGATTTATATCTATTTTGCACAATAATGAAGAAGCTGTTTATAATAGCAGGTGAACCTTCTGGAGATTTACACGCTTCTAATCTAGTGAAAGAATTACTTCAAAAAGAGCCTTCACTTGATATTAAAGGTTGGGGAGGGGAGTTAATGTTTAGACAGGGAGTAGAGATTAAAAATCACCTTGAAAATCTATCCTTTATGGGATTTTTAGAGGTTGTTATGAATCTAAGGCAAATTCGAAAAAATTTTAAGTTATGTAAAAGGCAATTACTTGAGTTTAGGCCAGATATTATTTTAATGGTTGATTATCCTGGTTTTAACTTAAGAATGACTAAATGGGCCAAAAGAAATGGCTTCAAAGTTGTTTATTACATATCACCTCAAATATGGGCTTGGAAAGAATCAAGGGTAAAATCAATTAAGGAAAATGTAGATCGAATGTATTGTATTTTGCCTTTTGAAGAAGAGTTTTACGGAAAACACAACTATCAAGTACACTATATGGGACATCCGCTTTTGGATGAAATTGCATCATTTAAAAGTGAAAACAAGCCACTATTCAAAAAAGATAAACCACTTATTTCGATTTTACCTGGGAGCAGAAAGCAGGAGATTGAAAGAAAACTAAATATAATGTTGGATGCCATATCAAAATATAAAGACTTTGATATTTGTGTGGCTTGTGCTCCCAATTTAGACAAAGGTTTTTTCGAGAAGTACAAAAAGAAATTTAAAAATATTCAATTCATTTTTGGTCAAACTTATCATTTGCTTAGCGAAAGTGATTATGCTATTGTTACTTCAGGAACGGCGACCCTTGAAACGGCTCTATTTAAAGTGCCTCAAGTGGTTTGTTATAAAAGCTCACACATTTCTTTTGCTATTGCAAAAAGGATTGTTGACATCAAGTATATTTCACTTGTAAACCTAATAATGAATAGAGAGGTGGTGAAGGAATTGATACAAAAAGATGCTACTGCAATCAAGATTCAGCATGAATTAGATCAGCTTATTGGTGATTCAGATTACCGTGAAAAAATGTTAAGTGCTTATGCTGAATTAATAGAAATACTGGGAAGACAAGGATGTAGTGAGAAAATTGCACGTGATTTGTTAGAACAATATTAATCAAATATGTTTCGCTGTATTTTATATGTATTAATGATTTGTCCAATGGTTATTTGGGGGCAGAAGATTAATGTTCGTATATTCTCTGGAGTTGAATTGAATAGAATTTCGCTTGTATCTATGAATGGGAATTGTCAGGTTCATACAAAAGAGGGTTTTCTGACTGAGCTAAATGAGGGGAATCAGCTAACGTTGAGACTAAATTCATCAAAGAAAATACATATTAGTCAAGATGGAAGATTTTTAGGCATATCAGATTCGTTGTATATATATCAGTTAAATCGACTAGATTATTTAAAGTTCCTATCACCGGTCAATAAATTCAAGAGTAGAAAATATCAAGGAGACTTTAAGATTTTTGAAAATAAAGGGTCAATTCTGATTTTAAATGATATTTTACTTGATGATTATTTAGAGGGAGTTTTGGCTTCAGAGGCTGGTGTAACTCTAGAAACAGAGTATTATAAAGTTCAGGCGATCATTAGCAGAACCTATGCGCTAAACAATGTGAATAAACATAGTTTCGAGGGTTTCAATTTATGCGATGACGTACATTGTCAGGCTTATTTTGGTTACTACGAGGGTGAGTCAAATGGAATATTAAATGGTGTTGGTTATACTCAGGGAATGATTTTACTGGATTCTAGTGATCATAAATTCCCTGTCTTTTTTTCAGCTAATTGCGGAGGGCAATCATCTGAAACAGATCAAATTTGGAACACCTCAATTCCTGCATATACCTCAAGAGAAGACACTTTTTGTATACATACCAGACAAGCTAATTGGGAGAAATTTATTCCTCAAAAAGAGGTTTTTTCATTTCTGAGTAAGACCTATTTTATCGATGTAGGGAATCCAAATGTGGCTGATCAAATCATTAATTTTAAACAAGAAAACAGAAAGACTTTTTTCATTCATCCGAGCTTTGGAATCCCTCTAAGAGACATAAGGGCGCAATTTGGATTAAAATCAACTTACTTTAATACCGAACAAGTTGGAGATAAAATTCTATTCAAAGGAAAAGGATTTGGACATGGAGTGGGATTATGTCAAGAAGGAGCTATGAACATGATTAAGAGGGGGTATAGTCATGCTGATGTATTGAAGTACTATTTTACCGGTGCTAAGATCTCAAATTATAGACAGCATCTTATTTATAGGTGATGACAAAAATATCTTCATCATCCTTTTTGAAAAACTTATTTTCCCTTGCGTAGGCCTCAAGATAGTCCAAATTTTCAATTTTTTTTAAAATGTTTTTGGTTTGAGACAATTGATTTTTCATTTTATTATTTCTCGACTTAAGTTCACTCAATTTGTTTTTTTGATTTGTGATATAAAATATATCATTGTCATCTATAAATATGATATAGGCTAAAAAACAAATTGTAGTAATGGTAAATTTATTCTTAAGTATCGGGAAAATATGTTTCACGCTCAAAAATAGCAACCTACAGTGAAGAATGTTATCTGGCCGAAAAATATTATTAAATAATCAATGTTGATTATTCTTCTGTACAGTTATTGTATTTTGTTTTGAAGAATGCATTGAATGTTCGGTCATACTCAAAAACCTTTTTTATACTGTTCAATATCTGACAGGCTTGTGAGTTCGATGCCGATATCTCTGTTAGCATTGAAGCACTTAACATGGCGCCATATTTGAGCGCAGATAAATCAGTTTCAGTCATATTTTCAAAATCCTCCTCGCTTAGCTCTGACAGTTTTGCTATTTCTGTCTTCCAAATTGAATTTGCGGTCTTTATATCTTTGGCGTCGTATCTCAAGGCAGCCTCCATAAGCTTGATCGAAATGGGATATTTACTAATACTAGCATAAGCTTCACAGCCTTCCAATGATAAATCATTACGTTCTTGTTTGATTTCTTTATCTGATCCAGAGTAGGGGATGTAATATCCATCTTCTTCGTCTAAGTTCCCAATGATTTCATTGTTGAACCATTCACTTTGGAATTTATTTAGCCAAATTTTATGAATGCTCACATTGTAAATTCCATTTAGATCTAATTCCATTGCTGCTGCTATACAATCTAACGTAGCACTCAAGGGGTCATCAACAATAGGGTCATCCAATTGCTTTTTGTATATCCCATAATAACCTTTAGCCAAGAAAATATTCGGAGTGGGATCTTCCACATATTCTGGTTTTACCAGATATGAAGAAGCTTTTTTAACAAGCTTTAAATAGTTGCTGTCGGCATGTATTTGAGTCAATTCGTCTAGGTTTTTTGTAACGGTTAATATACTTTCGGCCTCGATACTCACTTCATCTTCTTCTGCCTCTTCTTCTCCAGGCATTGTATATTCATAGGTTGCTGTGAGTGTGAATGAATATATTCCTACTGCTTTAAATTTGATTTTTACCACATCAGTTTCAAGACTTCCTTTTACAATTTCCCAATCCTTTTTAGGGGTTCCGTTAAATTCCCAAATAATACCTGTTTTCTTACAGCCATCAGGTTTGAATTTTGCTTCAAAGGTGACTACATTATCATCGTTTTTTTCATTATCTAAAAAAACCAATCGTTCGGATTGGGAATATGATAACGCTGGGTTAGGTGCTTGTGCATTAACTTTTGATGTGAATAAAAAGGGTAAACTAATCGCAGATAGTAATATGAGAAATTTCATTTTTATATTTTAAAAATTATTGCTTTCAATTATTGTGCCGAATTTACAAGTTTATTTGTGACTTTGTATGAGTAATTGTAAAATTTCCTGAGCTGCAATTGAGATTTTTGTTCCGGGTCCATAAATCCCAAAGACTCCTTGATCCAATAAAAATGGATAGTCTTTTTGAGGGATAACACCACCAACAACGACCATAATATCTTCTCTATCCATTTTCTTTAGTTCTTCTATGACCTTTGGGACGAGTGTTTTATGTCCTGCTGCAAGTGAAGAAATGCCGAGTACATGAACATCATTTTCTATGGCCTGTTTAGCTGCCTCCTTTGGTGTTTGGAATAATGGACCAATATCTACATCAAATCCAATATCAGCAAATGAGCTGGCAATTATTTTAGCTCCTCTGTCATGTCCGTCTTGACCCATTTTAGCAATCATAATTCTTGGTCTCCTACCTTCAAGAGTAGAAAAATCCTCAATAAGTTTTTTTGATTTTATAAAATCTTCGTCCATTTTGGCTTCATTTGAATATACCCCGCTAATTGATTTGATTTTTGCAGTATATCGGTTAAATACATTTTCGAGTGCGGAAGAAATTTCACCTAACGTACATCTTGCCTCAGCACATCGAATACTTATTTCTAGTAGATTTCCTTTTCCATCTTGCGCACACCTCTCAAGCTCAGTAAGAAGTTTATTTACAAGCTCTTGGTCACGTTCCTTTTTTATCTTGTTCAGCTTTTCTATTTGAGATTCACGGACCTTATTATTGTCTACATCTAAGGTGTCAATATCGAAATTTTCTTCACTCTTGAATGCATTCAAGCCAATGATATTATCCTTTCCAGAATCTATTCGCGCTTGTTTTTTGGCGGCTGCTTCTTCAATCCGGAGTTTTGGAACACCTGTTTCTATCGCTTTGGACATACCTCCCAATTCTTCAACTTCTTGAATCAGTTTTCCGGCCTTAGCAATTAATTCATTGGTTAAGGTTTCGACATAATAGCTATTGTGATAAGGATCAATATAAGCGGTAATTCCAATTTCTTTTTGTAAGTATAATTGGGTATTTCTAGCAATACGGGCTGAAAAATCCGTGGGTAAAGCGATAGCTTCGTCAAGAGCATTTGTATGAAGAGATTGCGTACCTCCAAATACAGCGGCTAGTGCTTCAATGCACGTTCTTGCCACATTGTTAAATGGATCTTGTTCTGTTAATGACCACCCCGAAGTTTGGCAATGTGTTCTTAGGGATAATGATTTTTTATTTTTAGGGTTAAATTGTTCAATCAGCGAAGCCCAGATGATTCGTCCAGCTCGAAGTTTTGCAATTTCCATGTGATAATTCATTCCAATGGCCCAGAAGAAACTCAACCGAGGTGCAAATTCATCAATTTGAAGTCCGGCATTCAATCCTGTTTTTACATATTCAAGACCATCGGCAAGAGTATATGCAAGTTCAATAGAAGCTGTGGCACCCGCCTCATGCATATGGTATCCCGAAATTGATATGGAATTAAATTTGGGCATATTTACCGAAGTAAATTTGAATATATCCGAAATGATTTTCATTGAAGGTTTAGGTGGATAGATATAGGTATTTCGCACCATGAATTCCTTTAAAATGTCATTTTGAATTGTTCCACTCAATTTGTTAATATCAACACCTTGTTCCTTTGCTGTTGCAATATAAAATGCCATAATCGGCAGTACAGCACCATTCATAGTCATTGAAACCGACATTTTATCCAATGGTATTTCATTAAAAAGGGTTTTCATGTCTTCAATGCTATCGATGGCAACTCCTGCTTTTCCCACATCTCCTTGAACACGTTCGTGATCTGAATCATAACCTCTATGAGTCGCTAAATCAAAAGCTACCGAAAGCCCTTTTTGCCCTTCTTTTAGATTCCTTTTATAAAATGCATTTGATTCTTCAGCTGTTGAAAAACCTGCGTATTGACGTATTGTCCATGGCCGGCTTCTATACATTGATGCATAAGGGCCTCCAAGGTATGGCGGAAATCCAGATAAAAAATGAATGTGATTTAAATCATCAATGTCTTCCTTCTCATAATTTTTTTTGAGAGGTATGTTTTCTGCAGTTAAAAAAGAGTCATTAATTCCTGAATGATTCTGTTTACTGAAATGACTAGACTCTAATTTAGAATACCTTTTTTTACAATCCATTTATTTTATGGTTTTCGAAAATTAGATAATTCATTTCCATATAATTGGGTATATGATCCCAATTGCGGTTTTCTTCATTTTGTTTTTGAAACAAATTAATCCCAATGAGTTCTTTTTTTCCGGTATGGAATTCCTCCACCTTCTTTTCCCTGGTTTCTTTTATCTTATCTAAAATTAATGTATTGTTTTCATGCCCCGAATTCATATGAAGCTCTAAAAACAGATTCCATGAATTATGGATGATTTGTTCAGTTAACATTTCAATCATATAAGACCCTTTCATTGGGTCAAATACTTTGGAAAGAAAAGACTCTTCCTTGAGAATATGAGAAATATTTAAAGACATTCTTAAGTCGAACCATGATGCTCCTTCTGAAGTTAATTCATTAGCAGAATGTATCAATAAACCAGAAGAACCTCCAATAATTGCAGAAAGTCCTTCAGTTGTTTGGCGTAATAGATTTGTGTATGGGTCTTTTAGAGATTTATTCGTCCAACCAGAGCTACCGAGAATATAAATTTCATTTTGAGAATAATTGTTTTGTGAAAGTATATGATTCCATAACCATTTAAGAGCTCTGATTTTTGCGATTTCAATAAGGAAATTACTTCCAATTCCAATTTTAAATTTTATACGTTCGGGCGATTTACATAGCTGAAGTATCCGCTCGCCGCATAGCAACACTTGTCCTATTTGCTGATATGTAGATGCACCAATTTGTTCTAGATTAAAACCATTTATGCAATATAAAACAGAGGAATTCTTAAAATACTCGTAATAGCTTATATCAAATGTATCGATAAAAACCGTAAAATTCTTTTCATTTTCTTTTTTTACAAATAATTTGAATGTTTCAATCTGTTCTGGATGATGAAAAGAAATACTAACATGAATTATCTCTATAAATATGTTCTCAAATATTTTGTTCCAATTTGGATTTTTATTGACTATTTCGAGGTATATGTGATTTGAGCCATGTTCAAGGCACTTGAGTATCATTTCATTATTATCAAAAGAATCATCGATTTTAAAAGCAGTACAAACATCCCAGTCACCTTTAGCAGAGGCAGAAGCAAATACCTTTTGATTATTCTTTGAAGATATATCAATTCGAATGTTTTCAATAGG
>MDSZ01034582.1_pt1 | contig 10882 bp, 4 predicted proteins | sample 811201 | NCBI WGS metagenome assembly MDSZ01 (sample SAMN05326647, study PRJNA326480) | marine metagenome | isolation source: seawater | place: Indian Ocean: North | collected 2010 | reverse complement strand
CTTTATCAGAGTAAGATGCTTGGCCAGGAATAATAACAGTTCCCTCACGAAACATATGTCTACCATGTTTTTCAACTTGTGCTTGAAGTATAGATTGTAGAGTTGTTAGTTCTCTTGCTTGTATTGAAAAGCCTGGACGAAAAAGGACTCGGTGAAAATTATCATCTTCATCAAAATCATCATAATATGGTGCAACATTTAGGTCTGTAATTTGTGGCATAATTAGAACTCAATTATTAGTTTGATATCTTCAGTTTGATCTGAATCTCTTTGTATGGGTTTTCTGTTTTCTAGATAGACAATGTTTCCACTATCTGGTTGTAGTTCTGGATTTTGATATCCAGTTGTAAGTGTAAGTGTGTTTGCATTTGCAAGTGTGATAGTTTCAGTTGTACTTGATGGGGTGAGTGTTGCACCAGAAGAAGAACCTGTAATCACATTTGTTCCACTAAACGCAACGTATCCACCAGTTGTAGAACTAGTTCCAAAGTCACCAAATCTTTCTTGTTGATAATATAATAAACTTAATGTACTATCCCATTCTACCACCTTACCAACTGCACCTGTGGAAGTTTGTGTGATTACCTCATCTGCCTCAAATGTTCCAGATGAAGAAGATGCTTTCACAACATAAGTTTGTCTATTTGTAGCATTACTTGATGCTGTTGAAGTTCCAAAGTTTGTTGGGTCTACTACTAATCCAACTTGTCTAAAATCATTTGCAGTAGAAACATCATCACCTTCTGCTTGTGATAATGTAACTGCACTCATCACATAATGTCCACCAAGTTCTGTAATTGCACTATGACCATGACCTTCCTTTGGACTTATGATAACTGATATTGAACCACCAGTTCCATCACCCATTGATGAAGAACTACTCAATCCACTATCAGAGAATGTAAAGTCCGAACCAATATTAACTGTTCCAAAAGTATATCCAGAACCACCAGAGTGGATTGTTGTATCTGTACCAGAAGTTAATCCAAAAGATGCGATAGAACCAGATGAAACTGTAATACGAATTATTGCACCAGATGAAGTTCCTTGACTTGTACCATCTCCATACACAGCTGCATAATAAGTTCCATCTGTATAACCAGAACCACCAGTTACGATTATTGATTCTATTTTACCATCAGTAGCAGCTGCAGATACAGTTGAGTCATCTGATACTGGAATATAGTCAGCAGTTAAGTATTTTGCAGCTTCAGATGCAGTTATTTTGTACATATATTTTAGAACATATCCACCTAACTCAAAAGGGTCTGTTGATTCAGATGTTGGTTCTGCACCAGAATATGCAGTTCCACCATTATTATCTAAAACTTTATATACTCTATAATCAGATGTCATAAAGTAAAATGTTGAGTCAAAAAGATTTGATGCACCAGATGTTGAAGTATTTGATGAATTTATATTATGTTTATACATATCATAGGTTGTACCATTTGACCAATTTCTTCTGGGAAGTGCGTAGGTTACATCTGTAGAATTTATCTTTTTTGCAGCCAACATAGAGTCCCATGCGTAATAATGTATCTCACCTATTTCATCTGCTGGTGTAGGTGGAGAACTATCATTTCCTGTTGTAGTTGATGCAGTAAATGCAGTTGACTTTCCTATGAAAAGATAGTATGTAGAAGCAGATGCTTCTGTGAATGATTCAAAGAATTGATTTGCATTATGTTGTCTAAATTTTTCAGTAATGATTGCCGACATTTTTTATACCTTTTGTTTTATTTATACAAATTATTTATACTGTTATACCTGTTGCACCTTCTAAATCGAAATTATCTCCATGAGTTAATACATTTGTAGTTTCATCCTCTTGCATTAACATTCCATCACTTCCAGAATTAGTTGCATCTTCTAAAGATATTTCTCCAGTTATTCTAGTGCTTATCTCTGTTGAACGAACTATGCGTTGTCCACCAATTGGACTTGTGATACTATTTAGTGTCCAACTTTCTATAGGAATCTGACCTTCACTCACGATTCTATTTGTTGACTCAAGTTGAATTTTAGATATATTTTCTGCTGTAGTTTCTAATAAAATTCTATCACCAGCATCACCTTGAGTAGCATCTGATCCATCCAATACTATTCTATCAAACTCTCCACCAGTTTCTACCTTAATGGATTGAGGAACATTGAGTAAATCTTGTTCCTCTAAAATAATATTTTCTTCATTTTGTTCTGTTACTAACAACTCCACAATAGTATTCGTATCAAAAGACTCTGTAACTAATGTTCCATTTTCTTCTAAATCAAATCTATTTCTCTTTGATGTTTCTTGTAATAAGTGATGTCCAGCATCTGTACTACTATCGTCAGTACCATCTAAAAGTAATTGTCCAAAGTTTTCTAAAAGAACTCCAACATTCTCAACTGCATTTGCATTATTTTGATCTGTTGAACTTATACCATCAGTATCTTCTATGAGAAAATCCTCAACCTCAAGGTTACTACCAGCATCAGTAGAATTTGAATCAGTACCATCTAATAAAATTCTACTGAAACTTAAGTCCTCTGGTGCGTAACTTTCTAAAAGAATACCATGAACAACCTCCACAGGATTAGCGTGTAACTCCATTATAATTTTATCTTGTTTTATGATATCCTCAAATCTAAGACTACCTATTTCACTTAGTGGTATTGTTTCATCATCATTATCATCCTCTAACGCAATTTTCTCTCCTACATTAACAACAAAACCTAAAGGAAAAGAATGTTGATCTGCTTCTGCCAGAAGTTGTGAAGAACCATCTTCTAATAATATTTTATCTAATGCACCTGTGGTAGATGTAATTGTTTCTTCATTCAATACTCTACTACCATCTTCCATTAATACGTTATCACCAGCATTTGATGATGATGCATCTGTTCCGTTCAATACAATATGGTCTAAATCTTCATCACCCTCTAAAACAATACCAGCCATATTTTCATCAAAAGGTAATGTTCCATCTAGTATAAGTGAATCAGATTCAAAAGAACCAGATGAAGAGTTCTCCAATTGTAGAGATGAAACATGACCTGTTCTACCGAAAGGTGTCTCTGCAAGATATACTATGAGATTTCTGGTGACTCTTGGTGTTGGTTTGGTTGTAATCTTTGTTGTAATAGTTTTTATAAAACTTCTCTCTGAAGAGCCACTTGGTGCGAGAGAATTTTCAGACATCATTCTTCCACCAGCCTCATTAGAAACTTGTGCAGAGAAAGGTATCCTTGCATCACTTTCAAATAATATCGACTCTCCAGTTTGTAGGAAACCATTTTCAAGAACAATAGTATCTCCAGTTTCCATTAAGATATTTTCAAACTCGTTTTCAAAAGAACCAGACTCAACATCAACCTTACCATGTTCATCAGAACCAAAAGCATCAGTTCCATTTAGTATAATATAATTGACAGAATAATCATAATTACTTGGTTGTAAACTATCTTCTAAAATTATAGAACACTCTGTTGATGTCGTTGTTCCTGTGGATGAAGACGTTGCATCTAATACTAATCTATCTCCAACAACAACACCATTCTCATAAACTATCTTTTCATCTTTACTACCAATCTCAAAACTATTATTATATTCACTTCTTGCTTTTATTGTTTCATCAAATAATGTTGCAAACGTAGATGCGAGTATTGGTGAGAATCTATCATCACCGACAAAACCACTTACACCAGAACCAGCGTTCTGAATTGCAACTGATATTGTACTTGCGATAGAAACTTTACCAAATGGTTGAAAACCAGCTGGGTGTACTGCTTTCTTTAGTTCATTGATATATGTTGATAATGATTGACCAACTGAAATTTCATAGGAATAATCTTGATAATAATATGAGTCTTGAATACGAATTAAGTCTTCACCCATAATATTAAAAATATTAGAGTATTGACCAGCACCTGTTGATGTGGTATCAACAACACTCGTTGCAGTTCCAATATCTGCTTTTACTATGGTTGCAGTTGCACCACTTGAATCTGTAATCGTAACATTTTTATTACTGAAGTCTATACCAGACTCATTAATAATATTATCCCCAGCATCTACAGAGTCACTATCTGTTCCATTTAAAGTTATATCACCATTCCCAGTTTCATCATTCAATAATATATTTGCGTTAGCATCACTACCATCTGTATCTGTTCCATTTAGAACTAATCTTCTACCAGCATTTTCTGTTGCAAGTTGTTTACCATCATTTGTACCATCTGCATCTGTTCCGTTTAATAGTAGTCTAGTATTTTGTTCTCGTTCACGATAACGATCTATTAATAAATTTTCATTTTCATTACTTATTGTAAACGCTTTATTTGTAGAACTTGTTTGTCCAGAGAAATCAGAAAGTGTTGACACTTCCAACAGAAAATTACCACCATGATTGTCTTGTCCAGCAAGATCAACCTCACCCTCGTTATCTTCTGCTTCTAATATTGAAGTTCCACTTTGGTCAATACCAACTTCTAATAATATACTTCCATCTTGGTCTGTAAAACCAGTATCAGTTCTATCTAATACGATACGAGATGGTCTTGTCGGCATAGTTGCCTCTTGTTTGAGTTGACCAGTACCAGTATCAGTTCCAGACTCAAGTTCAACAAAAAATATTGAAGATGAAGTTCCATCTAATAATACATCTCCTCCATCATTTTCTACAAATGGTACTGGTGCTGGAGTCTTAATTGCACCACCCATTCCAGAGTGATTGACACAATAATAAAATAACTCTGGTGCATCAGTTGCAACAACTATTTGAATGTATGCACCAGAAGTTCCTATTTCAACGTAAGATGCAGAACTCGTAACACCAGTTGTGTATGCAGACCCACCACCATGTGTTCCATTTTCAGTTTCAGAAAATTTAAGTTGATGATTCTTTGATGTATCTGCATTATATAAAGAACTATCTGACAAATCAAAATAGTATGTGTTACCCTCTGTCAAAACTAATGTCGGTTGTGCGACACCATCAATCGCAAAAATATTAGCGGTGTCAGTTGCATTTCTAATCATTTTGACTTTCAAGTTAACTAATTTACTACCAGGCGTAACTATCGCAGTACCATCTAATAATATATTTTCTCCATCATCAAAGTCCTGTTCATCTTCTAATGCAATACCTTGATCTACTACTGAAGAAAATAAATCTCTTGTACCATCTGCATATTGAAAACTACGATTTGGTGAACCAGTTGTAGAATCATCATAATCTGTGGTTGACCCACTAAACTCAACAGTACCATTTTCTAATTCTATACCCTCGTTAAATGTACCAGTTTGTTCCTGTTCAACTCTTACGACATTTTCAAAGGTAGTGTCTAGAATATTTGTGGTTGAGTCAAAACTTTTTACTGTTCCAACATGAGATGTTAGTGTATTGTCTGTCGCAAATGTACCAGTTATATCCTTTACTACAAAGTGTGCTTGTAATGTTAGGTCTGGTGGATTAGTTGATGTATAATCGAATCCAACATCTTTTACTTTTAGAGACTCTACTGCACCTATATCATCTGTTACTGCAAGAAGTTTTGCATTTGTTCGAGATGATGCTTTTGCATCTGTTGTTGTTGAAACTGTGATGGAAGGTAAATCTGTGTAACCAATCCCACCATTAGATACATGAACTCTTTGTATTGAACCAGACTCAGATGTTACACCTAAATTTTCAAAAGTATCAAACTCTAAAACTATCTTATCATTTGTTTCACCATTGACGATTGTAGTGTGTGTATCATCTTGTTCAAAATTCAAACCATCTTCTGTGAGTATTTGATAACCAACATTAGAACCACCAGTATCATTAGGAAAAGTACCAGAAGCACCAACAAGGTCTGTTCTATCTAAAAGAAGTTGATCGTTATCTCCACCAACAATAAATATTTTTGCATTATTAGATGGTGCAGTTGTAAAAGTAAGTGTTGCACCACTCAATGTATAAATTGTATTTCCTTTTAAGTCAGTTGTTTGTTGTAATGCATTATCAACATAAACTGTAATGGTTGCATCAGTAGAGGTATTAAGAGTTGTCAGAGTAAATACTTTAGTAGTCCCATCACCTTTAAAAGTTTCTGTTATAACTTCTTCTAACTGTATAGAAAATGGTTCTAAATGTGTTTGTGTTCTTGACTCTAATAATAATGAATCAGTTGTTATATCTGAGTCATCAAGAGTTCCAGACTCTAATTGTATACCACCACCAACCATACTGACAAAACCAGATGCAGAATTTATATCTGTGTCTGCACTTACAGATGTAAATGTCAGAGTATCTCCAACTTCATATAATGTACCAGCATCATCAACCTCTACTCCACTTACAGAACCAGATGATACTCCATCAACAATTACCTCTGCGAATCCATTACCGATATTTTCAACTGTTACTGTTTCCTCACTTGAATGTAAAATACCATCATTTACTACTGTCCCAGAAGATACAATAGAAGACACAGTAAACCCAACTGTTACATCTCTTGTTAGAGATGTTGCCGTAACTTTCTCACCACTCACAAATGTTCCTGTAATACCAGAGATAACTAATTCTGTTACAGAAGATGTTCCTTGTAATAATCCAGTTGAAGATTCTACAGTTGCAATCGCACCAGATGTTTGTCCTGTGATTAATTGGTTTAGTACCTCATCACCTATCACATCACTATCTGGTGTCACTCTCATGATTGTAGTTTGACCCCAATCACCTTCAGACACCCTCATCATATATTGGTTTGGATATGTTATCTCTGGTTGTTCACCTAGAATTAATCTTAAGAAAAGTTTATGTGCTTCAGACGTTCCTTTGGCTGCATATAGATCACGAATACTTTTTATTAAATTTCTTTTAGAAGTTCCACTTGCAAGAGTATTTGGTATTGCGTTCATAAATGAATTTCTAAATTGATCTAGAAAATCATAAATTGTATTATCTGTATTTGCATACTCTAAAAGTTGTTGTATGTTTTGTATTGGATTTGCACGATACTCCGATATCTTTGCAGTTGAACCAGACGTAGAACCTGTAACTGTTTCTCCTGTTATAAATTTTTGTTGAGAACTAATATACAGATAACCATTTCTTGAATCATCTACCAGAACAGTTGCAGTTGCATTAGACGTAGAACCAGTAACAGTTTCATTTGCAACAAATTGTCTTAACGTACCATCACCAATCTCTGTGACTATTCTATCACCATTAGTTTCGTCTAGGATATAAGAAGAGGTAGACGTTTCAAGTGCAACATAAAAAATATCACCAGTTAGAGTAAGTCTACCAGCTTCAAGATACTGGTAATAATGTTTTAGAAATTGTATGAAAAGAGGATGGTCACTTTGTAAAAACTCTGGTACTTGTCCTTGTATCAGAGGAGATACTTTTGTCACAAGTTTTGAATCATTCTTGGACATTTATTAATATCCTGTTGGTGTTGAACTTGGAGTAGATGAAGTGGTACTTACACTAGTAGTCGTTGTAGTTGCAGTTCCAGTAGTAGAAACAGTATAACCTTTTCCTGTGGTTGCAGTCGCATCAACTGAACCTGTGACTGTTGTATTGACAGTATCAATTTCTAAAAGTTGATTTCTTACAGGCACTACATCATTTGAATTTGGAATAACTGTCAAACGAAACCTAGTAGATGATGCACCATCCACATCTGAAACACTTGTTATCAAAACAGATGTTATCTTAATGATTCCATTCGTGTAATCTACTGTCCCTGCTTGAACATCAAAATAAGTTCTTACTGCATTTACCAAATAATATATTCTTAGATTTCCAGCACCATCATCATCAAAAAAATATTCTGTAGTACCAGTTCCAAGTTTGAAACCAGTTGATGCAACGATACCACCATTGTCTGCGTTATATCCAGAAAATGGATTATAAAATGCATTATTAAAATTCAATGTATAAGAAGTTGAAGATGTTGTTATAGGTGTTACAAGTTTAGATAATGTAACAGTTGTTGTGTTATTTAATATAGATGTATCTGTATCATCAATAAGTCCTGTAAGTTTAGAATGTCTAAACGGACTATTGAAATCTTTTAAGTCACTATTATTATAATTAGAAATAGTTGTGTTTACTGCACTTGCAAGTTCTGTTGCAGTTGATGTTGTTGATGTGGAATCATATTGAAATGTCACACCTAAAATAATAAAAGTAGTTTCTGCATCTACTATAACTGGAGTTACAGATGATACTTTATATTTTGCAAAATCTTTTACCAATTGAGATTTTTGGTTATCGGATAAATCTAATCCTGTATTACTTTTGATTGAGATAAAAACTTTTCCATATTCTGGTGTAGATGAAACTCCAGAGGATACATCAAAACTTCCATCTTCTCCACCCCATACAGATACCGCTTGTGTATTAGGAAATAATTTTCTTGCATAAACTTTATAATCCTCTGTAGTAACTGCTCTACCTTGAGATGCATAATCTAAAGGTGCTTGTAACTTAATTGATTGTATACTTTCTGACTCTGCACCACCAGATGCATTTGAAATAGTAGTAACTGAAATAGAACTCACACCATCTATAGATGATGGTGATGAAAATGATGATGCACCATTCGCAAGAGTTTTATTTGTAACCACATAATTAAGTTGAACTATATTACCATCTGATAATCCTTTACTCACAACATCATCTCCAAAGTACACCTCAAACCTTCCACCCTCTACCTCTTGTAAATAATAAACTTCACTTGTGGTAGTAAGTTGTGAGATGTCAGTTACTTTTGTGTATGTTGTAGTAGTTGTGTCTGTTGCAGAGGTTTGTACTTTTACTGTGAGTGTAGATGTATCTGCTCTAACATCACCAAGAATAAATCGTTGTTCTACATCAGATGTATCAACAATATACTTTGATGTAATATATGTTCCTTCATAAACAGGAACATCAGTAAAAATTATTTTACCACCAGAGGTTGTTTGTGTTATATCGGATACTGTTACAAATTGATAACTGGTATCATCTACTGTTGTAGTAAATGTAGTCCCAGATGGCATTGTTGCACTTGCATTATCAGTAGTCAAAGTTACACTCAATGTAGCAATGGGAGCTCTACAAGAAGATACTTCATAACCTAATGTTTTTGCGTGAGATACGACACTTGAACGTAGTGATGCACTATCTAGAAACATTTCGTTTGCTAACATATTCGCATTGAAACCAAGATAGTGAGTATTATATGCAAGGGTATCTAAAAGAATATTAATACCAGAACCTTCAAAATCATAATCTTTAAATTCTGTTTGTGATTTTAGAAATGTTTTGAGGTTTGATTTTACATCATCAAAATCAAATTCTGTTACTCTGAGTCTTTTACTATTTGCCATTATCGTAATCTTTCTAACATAACTGTTAAGTCAACAAGTTCAGTAGGTGCGTTTACAATATAAAATTCCACAGTTACTTCATATGCATTTCTATCAAAATCTGGTGTGCATGAAACAGAAACAAGTCTTGCTCTTGGTTCAAAGTTTTCAATAACTAACTCAACTTTTCTCGCAATAACATGACCTGTTATCGGAGACATATTTTCAAATAACATCTCTAATACACCACCAGATATTTCTGGGTGAAAAGGTTTGTCATAAGTATTTAGTTGTACAAGATTACGAATAGACCTTTTTACAGCTTGAACATCTGTAATTTTATTGACATCTCCATTAGATGTTTTTCTACTAAAAAACAAATCTAAATCTGAATATTGTCTTACATTACGATCACTATCATTATGCAACTGTGCATCATATCTTGACATTTTTGTTGACTCCTATTTTATTATTTATAACAAAAATGGTTACGCAATTGAGAGTGCATCAACCTTTTCACTTGCATATCTATTCTCTATAGATTTCTGTCTATCTGGAAAAGTTGTTAGATAATTTCTAAAGTAAATTAATTTTCCTATATCAGCAGTTTGATATCCCTTTGGATTGTTTATAGTACCATCACTTCTAAATCTTGGTTTTCTATCAATGTCTGCTTGAACAACCACTCTAGAACGCTCATCATATATTCCACCTATTATATCTTTGTTACTGAGTTCTGATATTGATGTAGAGGGAAATCCTAATGATGTAAGTGCATTTCTAAAAACATTTGTACCTGGCCCATGTTGAACTGCTGTACTCCATACTGCATCTTGTAGTCCACTTGAACCACTACTATTTACATCTAAACCAAATTCATTTTTTATCTTTTCAACTGCTGGTTCATAGTGTGTGACTTGTATGTAATCATGTTGTGCTTTTCTAAAAAGGTCTGGTTGATTAGTTGCAATTTGTACCCACCTATCAATAAATGGTTGTCTGATTGAATCAATCTTTGAACCAGCTGCAGATGCACCAATCTCATCTAACCGATTACCGATATCCCTATACTCTGTGATACTTTTTGCCCATTCAATAAACTTAGAGATAGGACTATTCTCACCCTCTGAATTTATTTGATATAGTCCGTATGAATAATAACCACCAGTATCCCTTGCAGTTGCTACACTTCTATTACCAGACTCATACTTTGCAGAAACATCTCCGAGTGTTGTTCTAGTTACTGCTCTTGTTCTCAATTCCCCAGTTTCAAAATCTGGTGATGATTGATTATCAACGCCTGGTGATGACAAACTTGTTGCATCATCTGAGTCTTGAACAGGAGCTCCACCAGCACTACCAGTTTCACCAACCTCACTTATATCATCTATCAGAATATCACTAATGACTACTGGGTCTATCTTTTCTATTTCTTTTACAGTTGCAGTTGTAGGGGCATTTGTACCAATCTTAACTGTTGCAGAACCTGTTCCTATTGTGTCATCATTAGCAACTGGAACTGATTCTGTTACTGTATCTCCTATACGAGCT
>MDSZ01237445.1_pt1 | contig 10885 bp, 11 predicted proteins | sample 811201 | NCBI WGS metagenome assembly MDSZ01 (sample SAMN05326647, study PRJNA326480) | marine metagenome | isolation source: seawater | place: Indian Ocean: North | collected 2010 | reverse complement strand
GATTCTGTATACCACTTCTATAAACTTCTCTACTAGTAGACTAGGCATAGTTCTATTAGTACCTACAAGATAACAACTATTACCTTCTCTTCTGAAGTCATCAAGCTCAACGAGTACATCGATACCAAGTTGTAAAGCCTTAGCTTTCTCGATATCTCTTCTCTGTTGCTCTTTGTCCTGAGCTGTCTGATCATCCATCATAATGCATTCCAGCTGTTGAACTGTCTTTGCACTCTGTACAGACTCAAAGTCTTCTTCAGTAGCATCGGTTTTAGTATACATCTTACCATCATTCAGAATAACCGTTAGCTGATCATTAACCAGCTTGATCTTCTGAATGTCTATGGATGAGGACTCTTCCTCACCCATAACACTGTCTAGCTTCTTAGCTATGACACGATCGATAGAATTCTCTATCTTCCCCTTGAACCAGTCAAGAGACATAAACTTACTCATATTTATTATTATTTAACTGTTAAAATACTGATTGCTCCACTGTTTCCTCGCTAACAGTTTCTGCAATCTCTTCTGTTTCTTCATTTATTTTCACGTAGTGGTCGAGGTTCACTCGTTTTTTGTAATACTTCAACATGTCCACAAGTATTGATACTTGTGCATCCCCTGTCTCAGTAGTACAAGATGTTCTGAATTGCTCCATCATGACTTTTATCCATGGAATCTCCTTCTCTACAAGCTTCTGCATCTCAAGGAACTCTGGATAGACTTTCATATCATAGAGATTATGATTGTCAGCAACTGCATACATAGCTTCGTAAAGCTTCTGTTCACGGCCACCATAACCATGGTTTCTATAATATTTATTTCTATACTTCCATAGAACTTCTAGTCTCTTGTATAGATCATCAGAGGCATTCCTAATTGTCTTACCTCTATGACTAAATATAGCTTCATACTTCTTAATAAAAGTATGGATTTTAGCTGATGTTACCAATCTTTTAAATGGTTTGTTTTTACCTTTCATAAATTCTTCGTATGATATTAAATTATGTATTTCTAGTTTCTCGATGAGAGTCTTCTCTCTATTAGATAGTGTAATAAGCTTGATAAAGTTATGATCAATATGCTTGTACAACTTGTCTAGTTTTAGAAAGTCCTCATGTAGTGTGTAAATAAAATACTTACCACTCTTCATCAGCTCCTTCAAGTCATATATGTTGGAAGAAAACTTACAGTTCCTACCATCATTATATCTCTCAAGATCAACAGCTTCTTTACATGTCATCTCACCTTTCACCTTTCTTCTACCACCACTAAGACTAGGCTTCTTAGCCTTCTTAGCTGCTTTATTCTGCTTCCTAGCATCTAGAAAGGATTGTGGTACAACAAGTGCATCAAGGTCTATCCAGTCTTTAGTAATCAAACTAATAATATACTTACCTTCCTCTATTCTATCATCCCATTCTTCTTTAGGATACTGCTTAAGACGAAGAACTGTTTCCCAAGGTGTGTAATCACTGACTACAGCATTATTGAGATCAGGTCTTTCATCAGTATGTATCTTAGCCAACCAACAGCTATCATTGTGTAAAGATCTTATATACTCTTTCTTAACACCACCCACTCTATCAGCATAATAATATATTGTAGGCTTTGTTTTACGATCATACCTACTGCTTTTTACACCTAGAATATTACCTACATTCCAACCATAGCTGTAACTTTTATCAACATTGTACAACTTACCATTCTTCATCTGAAACTTAGCCTTAAGAGTCTGAATCCAATACTCCTTAGAGTGCCAGAGATCAGAGAACTTAGATACCTTAAGACCATTTAGTTGTGGTGTAGCTATCTGTGTAGTGGCATACTTAATCAGTTTAGTGATATCCATCTGCTCACCTAGGTGATCGATATATCTATCACTATTATCATAGTATGCATATAGAGTAGCAAGATCACCATCACCTTCAGCTTTCTCATTGTATTTCTCAACGAAATGATTAGCAACATCAGTGATTCTAGCCTTGATAACTTCTTTAGCTTCAGCTGTATATCTCAATGCTTCCCTGTTTGGTGTTGGATATAGGCCATCAGTCAGACTAAATCTCACACCAAGTGGCATTCTGATTCTTTCCATATCTAGCTTCTTCCAATCAATAGGATAGTATACATCATCTAGACATACGTGCATCTCTTCGACTTCACATAGCTCAGACCATTGATAGTACTCGCTTCTATGTATAGTGAAGTTGTTATCTATCTCTTTGACATCAAAGTATACATTCTCAAAGTAACACAGCTGCTCTTTGATCTTACGTCTAAAGTCATACTCATCATAAGACCTAACCGGTATAATTATCTTAACACCGTTACGTTCATCAGTACGCTTGCTGTACAATTGATCAATAGTATTAACATCTTCACCCTCATACATCATGTACTTACGCTCCATTCCATCTTTTCTAGCTATGAAATAGAAACTAGAACAATAAGCTAGTGGTGCTTTGAACCCTAGACCCATCATACCAAGCTCGTTTTCACTATCACGCTTGGTTGATTTACCATACTTACTAATAATGTTCTCAACATCTTTATGGTTCAGACCTATACCGAAATCCTCAACAGTAAACTCCCATCCTGTATCTCCTACACGTAGAGATACTACAATTGGGTCTGTTACACCAGCTCTTCTGTGGCTGTCCAGTGCATTACTTGCACATTCTCTAACAGCAGAACCAACCTCATCAGAATATAGATTCTTACTCAACATCTGCATTAGGACTTGAGCTGACTCTATGTCTAATGACATCTTGGTACTGCTTTGTGTTTCTCCGGTTTGGAGAACTCTTGCTTCTTTCTGTTTTTTAATTATCATATTTATTAATTTAATTGTTAATCGCAGTTAAAGTAGTCATCATTATTGGTGTCTACTACAGCTGCTTGTTTAATCCTAAAGATATTCTTGAAGTTAAAGTCAAACTTCTCTATCGGATCGTTTTCATTAGGCATTCTAAATTCAAGATCCTTGTAGGTATACTGCTTGTTATTCCATTGATTTGTAGAAGTTCTTACTTTCATAGGTCTTCTACATTTCACTGCAATATATCTAGTTCTACCTTTATTCCAATGACCACTCCACTGGTGCCTCTGTGCACTAGGACGTGGATCTTCTACCAGTTCAAATACATGCTGGTCTGCTCCTGAGTTTGTAATTACAACATCACCTTTCTTGAGGAGCCCAATATCGGTGATGAGGTTCTGTTCTATATTCATAGTTTTAATTGTTAAAATGGAACTTCAGCATTTTTAAGCCATCCAACACTGAATCCATTGTTTTGCATTAATAATTTATCTAGTTTGTTAAAGACTCCTTCAGAGTCCCAATCTGCTCCTTTATAGGCTGCACTGGCTGGGTGCGATACTACAAAAGAGTGTGAGAATATACCCATATACTTCTGGTACTTAGCTGCATCTTTACCTAGAAAGACAACAGGTACCCCAAGTGGTACAAGTATATTATCAAACAGATACTTAATAAAAGGCTCCCATATTTCTATGTGAGATCCTGCTTTATTCTTCTCTGTTGTTAGAGCTGCATTCAATAGCAATACACCTTGCTCAGCTAGATAACTAAGATCCGGTGTTACTTCATATGTACCCTTAGGCTGATTGTATTCAGACTCAAGAGCACTATACAGCTGCTGTAGTGATGGTTGTATATACCCAGTAACAGAACAACTCATCATGAGTCCGTCCGCTACAGGCTTACCATTCTTAAATGTATGATAGGGTGACATACCCATGAGCACTACCTTAAGCTCATCCATAGGACACAGCTTGAACGCTTTCCATACATCTTTAGAGAGTGGAGCTATTTGCTTTCCTCTCTTACTATCCTTCTTCAAGTGAGCATATAATAAGTCACACTCTTCGCTTTGAACAAAGCCTTTCAGCTTCTCATGCCAAGAAGGATGTATATTGTTTTTAAATTTATCCCAATTCATTTTATTGATTTTATCCAGTTAAACAAATCTGTCTCAGGTTCCCAGCTTAGCCAGAAGTATGCAGCATACACATCTGCTTTAGATCTCTTGATCTCATTACGTTCTGCAATGAACTTAATGTTATCACTAAATGCCTTAGCTATGTCTATAACTTTATACTCTTTACCTGATCCAATATTAAGAATAGCATGACTGCCTATAGATTTATAGATAGCAGCTGCTACATCTTTAACATAAACAAAGTCTCTAGTTTGTTCACCATCCCCTGTAACTGTAACAGGATGACCGTTCTCCACTTGAGCTTTAAATATAGGAATAGCTGATACATATCCACCAGTATTCCTTTGTCTTTCTCCATACACATTAAAGAACCTGAGAATCATAACGTTGTGTTCTTTGTATGATCTAGCCATGTCTTCCATTAGAAGCTTAGCAGAAGCATATGGTGATTGAGGGTACACCAACGATTCTTCATTCAGAGGAAGTTCTTCGTTATCTCCATACACAGCAGCTGTAGAGGCAAGAACAAAGTTCTCACATCCACAACAGATAGCCCACTTCATAAGTTTATCTGTCCCGTATGCTATCTCTGTAAAGTATCTCTTAGCATCTGTAAGACTCTCTTCAACAGATACAGGAGCAGCTAGATGTACCAGAGTGTCAAACTTAAGACCTTCTGGTAACGGATCATTACTACCTATGGTGTGTATAATGATTGGCTCTATCCCATCAGGTAGATTATCCATTGAACCAGTGCTAAAGTTATCCATTACAATAACATCATAGCCCTTGTCCAGTAGATAATCTACAACATGAGAACCGATAAAACCTGCTCCACCAGTAACTAACGCTCGCATCAGTTGATACAAACAGTATCTCCCTTACCGGGCTCAGCTGATTCAACAACTAAATAGTTATTGTCCAGCCCCTCACTGAGCATTATACTTGGTGTGAAATTTACTTTCTGGTAAGTATTACCTTCGTCATCAGATGAATAGATTACTGTATAGTCTTCTATCTCTGGGTTACGCTTTAGCATATCTACTAAAGTCTCTACGTATTTTCCTAGTGTCATTATCTATCGTATTGGTTATTAACTATATCTACTGTGTCCCACATACTAAGTTGATTAAACTGCTGGGACTGTACATCAAGTACCATCTTCTCATGCTCAAGCTTAGCTTGTTCCGCAAAGAAGTTGTGACACTTAATATGATCTCTCATCCATCTATCTGGATGTATCTCTTTCATTGCAAAAGTTGTATAGTTATACAGCTCCCACAATGTATTGGGTGCACCATAGTCATGCGTAGGTTTATTAAACTCTCTTTGAATAATATTCAATTGAGTAGATTGTAAGAACTTCTCATGTGCAAACATACGTCCTAACAATTCAGATCTACGTTCTTCAGATATCTCATGAGCCTTGAATGCTTCCTTATCATTCTGCATCTTGGTGAATGCATCACCAGACTTTCTGATATATTCTGTGATAGCTGCAGGTGCAAAGTCCTGCACTGTACCTTTATGCATACGTTTAAAAGATCCATGATCTCCTGATACCATACCATTACTACATACAAATACTTGTACGCCTATAGCGAACTTCAATGATGTACTCTTATCATAGCTGTTCTGCCATACTATCTGCAGTTGCATGTCATTATCTTGTACATTCTTGATGGTATATCTACCTGTAGCTATATCACCTTGTCTTGCAGCAATGTAATGCTCTTTATCAAGATCAAATCCTGATTGATATACACTCTCTAGTGTAAGATCGATTAGTTGTTTATGACTAACCGGTTTGTAAGTAGCAGTCTCCTTAGGGACTGGTGCTGTCAGCATTATATCTTTAGCTGACCTATTTGTATTTATTGTTTCCATTTTTATTTAATTATTAATTTATCTATTAATAGGTCTTCAATGACCTTTAGTCCGTAATGTTTAGCCAAGTCTGCCCAGTCTTTGATTCCCTCAGACAGGTATTTCTTTGGCACATTACAATATTCAAAGCCAAACTTCTCTGTAATTGCTTTTGAATTCTCTACACCTGTTGCATCAGAGTCAAACGATAGTATCTGTCTGTTTGAATTCTCAATAATGTACTGTACATTATCTTCATCAAAGCAGCCTATACCCTCGTTCTGCACTGCACAACAAGTTGGAAAGACTTTCTTCATCACCATATAATCCTTCTTGCTCTTAGTTATGAATGCGATGTCACAATTCTTTATGTCATCTTTACCATCCATAGCTGTGATAGGAACATTATTAGGAACCCATTTGAACTTCTTCTCTGCATATGGTTTGTATATCTTCCAGTGGCCATCATATAGATAACCAAAGGTCAGTACATTAGGATTTACCACCCATCTTTTCTTGTTAAGAAATAGTTCTTGAATCGAATATATGTTGTTTGCTCTAAGATCCTCTTCATCCTGATAGTATTGATTCCAATAAGCTAGCTCTTCATGTGTGAAAGGTTTCGTCTTCACTTGTATAAACGAATAAGACTTAACAACTTTCTCTGGCTGCTTGTATTGAGCTACTATCCTCTTATAATCTTTAACTTTAGTACTAGATATACCTAGTCCAAAGTCCTGATCTATCTTCTTAAGAACATCATCATAGTTACGACACAGGTATAACTCCTTCACAAAAGCAAAGCAATCACCTTTCTTACTGGTGTCACCAAAGTCATAGAACTTTACTCCATGATGACTCTGACTTATAATAAATGATGGGGTTCTCTCCTCCCTGAATGGTGAATAAGTTTTAACATTCAGTTTCCAATTACTGTTTGGCATATAGTATTTAAAGATGTCATACTCTGATATCTTATCAAGTATAGCTTCTTTATTTAGTGTTGATTTTTTTATTCCTCCTATTGCCATATTTATTAAATTAAAAAGCCCCACATTTCTGCAGGGCTTGTTATAAACTAGGGGTTGGGACTCGGTAACCCTGCACGCTTCTTTTCCACGCTTGACCCCTTATCTTTAATAATCATCCCCATCCTCAGATATATAATTATCTGTAGATACGAGATTGTCATCTGGGTTATAGTCTTCTATCTCCTTAAGTTGATAGTAGTCTTTACACCCGTACTCTCCAGTCACCTTAACCACAAATCTTTCGTGCGGTCTTAGCTCTCTAGGTTTACGTGCTTTAAGTTGGTTTACTATCTTAGCATCTGTATAATCTACTAGTCTAAACTGACGCATAGTGTATCCAGATAGGAATGCTTTGTTATAAACACCCTGATACTCAACAGTTTCACCATCACGTTCTTTGGTAACCACTGTTGCCATAGCTACAATAGTATTACACCACTCACCATCTACCTGGTCCTTAAGATCTTTTACGTTACCACGCATAAGTTTAGGCCAGTCAAGTGTTAGTGTAGTATCTGCATGTCTATAGTCTAGTTGTCCCAACCATGTACGTAAGAAATCGTACAAGTCTTCCTCACCAATGAATGCCACTCTATACTCACGGTTCTCTTTGAACCAGTCAAATAGATTGTTCTCATCATCAGCCCAAGAAGTCATACCAACACTGTTGATATATTGTTTCTTAGTTTGATCTCTATTCTCACGCTCTCTATCTTCTAGAAAGAATGATACCTTGAAGTTTTCTTTCTTCTTAACTTCCTGCAACCACACATCTACACGTAGGTATGTGTTACCATCCTTTGTCTCTCCTAGATAATTAGTTGCTTTACTGTCTTCTCCTAGTTCTATCCCAAGTACATCTTTATACTCTTCGTTTGTAGGGTTAATGGCAATAACGTTAGCCTCAAATAGACCAACCTTCTTACCAAACTTTGTTTCTTGTCCTGCGGACTCTCTTTTAATTCCACCTATAGTGCTCATATTTATTTATTTAATTTAGTTATAATATTCAATTACTTTTTCTTTAACCAGTTGTAAGTTGTTAGGAACCTTTGTTGTATCAAACATTCCGTCCGGACTCTTTGCTGGTTTCTTTCTGTATCTGTTAGTAAGAAAGCTGTATTCAACATTACCATCCTTACCTTCTTCAACATGCGTGTACAAACATACGGTTAATAATCCTTCTAACAAAACTTGATTGTCAATTAATTTACCTGCTGTTTTAATTTTGTATCCTACTATCTCACCTGCGTCTTCTATAGTCTCAGGATGTGAGTAGTAAAAGATACATAGGTCATCACGCAAACCTCTAGCTGTTCTAAACATGTCTACCATATCTTTAGCCATTACACTAAACTTAGTAAAGCCTGTTTCAGTAGCTTTCTCTACCATTCTGAATCCCATAAGATAATTACTATCTTCAATCACAATGTTCTTTATGTGTGGGGCTTTTTCAGAAATGATCTTTAAGAGTCTGGTCACCTCAACTGGGTCATCTATCTCTTTGTAGTTTTTATTATCTGTATTGTAAAGTTTACCACTACCCTTGAACGGTAGCTCTTTCTTTGCAACGTTTATAATATATGTTTCTTTGGGATCTAAGTGCTTTATTGCTGTTGATTTTCCTGTCCCTGTTTCACCAACAACTCCTATTAATTTTGAACTCATTTTTTAAAATATTTATTATTATTTAGTTATTACAAATATACGAATTTTCTACGTATTTTATCTTAGTTTTATCAAAGAACTCTAGTGCTTTTTGCAACCATTTTAACTCAACATCTTTGTCTGATGATATGATATAAATGTGTGATTTCTTATCAGGAGTATCATACTCCATAGCCATACATCTATTTATCTTTTGAGCTAAGTTCTCTGCATTACTATCAAAGTAGTTTATTATTACTTTGTTAAGTGGCTTGTATGTTACACCAGTGTTACCGATCTTAACAACAGCCATGTGATTACCTTCCCCTTCAGCAAATCTATTGAACGCTTCTTTGTCCTTAGTTTTACTATGATGGGATGGTATACCCAGTGAGTCTGCTATTCTTGTTATACCACAGAATACTAAGATACGCTCGTCAGGATTGTTATTTAGTATCTCCTTGGTCTTATTAAGTTTAGCCACACTGTTCTGTATGATCCTCATACGTGCTAGTCTATGAAACATAGTGTTAGCACTTGTGTACATCATTCTATTAATTTGGCTACTGAGGAAGTTAAACTGTTGAAGTTCTGTTTTCTTTATCTTCTTCTTTGTGTACTCATTGATAACAGTGTTGTCTAGTGGCACCTTGATTACTGTTATCTCGTAGTCTGTTATAACTCCCTCTTTAATAGCCTCTTGTATTGTATACTCTGCCATGACTTCTATACCAAGCTCTAATCGCAGATCTCTCTTGGTCCACTTAGATAGTGTCCCTGTCAATCCTAGAACATATAGATTCTTTTCAAACAGTTCCTGACATACGTCTCTCTGTGCTTGTGATAACAGGTGTATCTCATCGATGATGATGATGTCCCATGTATCTACATGCTTATGCAGAGATCTATGTGTTGTATACACTACATTCTCGTTCTTATAGCCCATCAGTTCAAACTCATCCATCCAAGACTGTTTAATCTTGTTATCCGGATAAGCTATCAGTATATGTGGGTTGTCAAACTTGTTGAGTATATGGATTGCAGTTCTAATCTTGCCAAACCTGGGGCATAGGTTTAGAATCCCAAACCTTCCATGGTCCATCCATATATTAGCAAATTCTTCTTGTCTTTTATCTCTTATTGTCATGGTAGGAAAAATGATTTGTTTACTACAGACTGATAGTCTGCATCTGTTATTGCTCTTCTTCTAGGTAGCTCCTTGAACATACCAATCTGGCCTAAGAAACCTAGACCTATTCGTATGTCATCCTCACCATAGCTATTCTTAATTACACGTAGACTCCTGAAGTACTTAGCACCAAAGTCATCCTTTAGTTTGCTGAGGTCATAACCTGATGGGTCTTCAACCTTGTATCTCATAGGATCAAACAGGGCCATACATATGTCTGAGTCATTCTGTGTAGTAGAACTATCAGCAAAGTCTTCCATCTGTGGTTCAACATCACCATTCTTTATCCTGATAGGATTAGATATGGACCGGTTGAACTGACTAACAACAACTGGTGAGTATCCATAGAAGTCACGTGCATACCTAAGCTCATCGCTCATCTTGTCAATAGCTTCCTTCTTAGTAGGCTGTGCACTGGTAGTCTTGAGTAGACCTATATGATCCAACACAACTAGTGTTATCTCATTAGGGTTATCAGGTATGTATCTCTTGTTATACTTATCTACCTGTACTATCTCACCACGTTCTAGTGCATAAGCTTTGAGATCTTTAGCAATACCTACTGGGTTCTCGGGCCCATCTATAAGTGTCACTATCTCCATCATCTTATTCATGTAGTCTTCGTACATAAGAAATAAGTCATGCTCATCACTAGTCATCTTACTGGTCCAACCTAGTAGTTTATTAACAGGAATGATTATACCCTGGTCTAGAAAGATCTTTCTACATGTCCACTTAGCTAGCTTGTAAGTCTGACTACGCTCCATGGATCTATACCACACCTTGATTCTAATACCAGATGCTCTACCTTCTTCAGATAGGGCCCAGTCTACTGGGTTAAGTACAAACGCATCATCGATAAAGCTAGTCTTACCTGAACCAGTAAGCCCACCTATCAAGTAATACATAGACCTACGGATCCCAACATACTTGTTAAGCCTGTCAAATCCCATAGGTATACCACCGTTTCTACCAGCTAGACCTTTGTCTACCTCCTCTTTTAATAGTTCAAATCCCATTTCTTTTCTTGTTTATTTCTTTCTTTATCTCCAGTTTGTTATACATCTTCTTCCAATATATATGTCTTACTGCTTCTCCCAACTCAAAGTTGTTAGGATACTTTTTTACTAATTTCTTTAATGGTATTTTCATAATTATATATCTGTTGACCCAGTTGGTTCTGCAGG
>MDSZ01147668.1_pt1 | contig 10886 bp, 14 predicted proteins | sample 811201 | NCBI WGS metagenome assembly MDSZ01 (sample SAMN05326647, study PRJNA326480) | marine metagenome | isolation source: seawater | place: Indian Ocean: North | collected 2010 | reverse complement strand
TTGGTTCTATTGTTCACTTTGGTGATTGGTTATCTACAATATGTGAGAAACAAAATTGGTTACAAGGTGAGGAAGAATATTCAGATGAAGGTGAGGTTAATACCAAGAAGAATGTTTCTGATAAAGAAATTAAAAATATGAAAGCTAAATTTGATGAGCTTTTTAATTAGGAGATAATATGTGGTGGACATTATTTATAATATTTTTATTGGTTAGTATTTTTTCGAGTATAACTTTGTATTATGCATTGAAAAGAATAAATCAATATGAGAATTTTATTATTGATTTTCAAAAAATAATAAAAATTGCAAGTGTAAGAGTAAAAAGGTTGGATGATAAAGGTTCATTTGAGTCGGATGATGAAATTGGTTTTTTCTTTAATGAGGTAAAATCGTTACAATCAATGTTAGACAATATATTTGAAGAAGAAGTAAATGACAATTTGGGAGAAAATGATGACAAAGAAGACGAATAAGAAAGAAGTAAAAACGCAACCAAAAAAGAAAAAAAAGAATCCAAGAATTTATTTTGATATGGATGTACAAGATGCGATAATAAGATACAATGCATTAGACAGAGATGAAAACGCAGCACGTCGAAATAAAATATATGGGGAAGAAATACATCCAGCATTTGATAAATTATGTGAAAATATAATTAATACATTTAAGTTTACATATTTTGATTCACAATTTGAAGATGTTAAGAATGAAGTGGTTTCTTTTCTTGTGATGAATATGCATAAGTATGATCATTCTAAAGGTGCTAAAGCTTTTAGTTATTTTTCAGTTGTTGCTAAGAATTATTTGATATTAAATAATAACAATAATTATAAGAAATTAAAACAACATTGTGATATAAGTAAATTAAAAACTTCTAAAAAGGGTATTTTTGTAGATCATTTACATAGTGAAGATCATAGTATATCTCTTTTTGTGGATGAACTCGTTGATTATTTAGAAGATAATGTTAATCAGATGTTTAAAAAACAACGTGATTTGAATATTGCATATGCGATTATAGAATTATTGAAAAGAAGAGATGAAATAGAAAACTTTAATAAAAAAAGTTTGTATCTTTTGATAAGAGAGATGACGGGTGTTACCACGAATAATATAACTAAAATTATGAATGTCATAAGGGCACATTATAGTAAATTAATAAAAGAATATGATAAACACGGTACACTAACAAAGGTATCTAAATTTAATAAATGGATTTAATATGGATGGTCAGATGAACATAATAGGCGAAATTCAGAAAAATTCTAAAGAGAAAATAATAATATCTATCAATGAATATGAAGGACATAAATATATTGATTTGAGGGTATATTATGAAGATAATAAAACTTTAGACTGGAAACCAACTCGTAAGGGTATTGCATTATCTAAAAAAAATATAAAAGAAATAATTAAATTTTTAGACGAAGCTTCTGGTATAATTTAGTCTCTTTTCAATTTTTATCTTATATTTATATAAGAGAGTCAGACAGTATAACGCGGGTTTAATATGGAGAAAAAGATGGCAAAATATAAAATAATACCCAAAGATGTGGTAAAAAATATCATCGAATTTCTTGATGAAATTCAACTTGAAGCCAGTAAAGGTAATTCTGTTGATGACTTGCATAAAATTAATTTTATTAATTGGGCTATTGGAGAGTTGATGAATTCATTAGATGGATATGATTCAAAAAAAGATTTACCAGATGAAGATTCAGACAACGATACTACCAAAACCAACCAACGGAGATCTGAAATAATAGATGATTATTTCATAGATTGGGAATTACCTGAAGATATGACTGATGAAGAGTTTGAGAAGATGGTAACTCAATTTGATGCATTTTTGAGAGGTTGGGAAAAAGAATATAAAAAAACCAATCCAAAGAAAAAACCTATCAAAAGAGAGGGTCATAAAAAAAATAAAAATATTCATAGTGACATAATTCAACAGATGTCTTTAGAGGAAATTGAAGAATATTTAAAAGATGATCCAGAATTAACTGATTATGAGAGGTTTGAATTATACTATGATGAGAGGGAAAGGATGAAGAAATCCAAAGAAAAAGGAATATCTTATAACAAAATGTTAAAAGATTTGAATCTTTTACCTCCTGATGGTAAATCAAAGTCATAATTTAAAATCAAAATCAAGATAAATTTTCATTAATGCCATATTTATATATGAGAAAATATATAAATATGGAGAATAATGCGTGAAATCTAATGATGAAATATTTGAAGGAAAATCATTCCAAGATTTGACTAAAGATATCTATGATAATCAAAAAAATAAGAAATTGCAACTTGATTTACTTATACAGGAAATCCATGGATTCATACAAACTATCGATGATGTTGTTTTAGTTGCACCTTTAATAAAAGAATTATATGATGTTTCTGTTAAAAATGACGAACACCTTGTCAAACTGGCTGGAGTTATACAGAGAATTTTAGCTAAATCATCTTCTGCGGGTGAAGAATCATTCTTATTATCTGATTCTGAAAAAGAAGATTTAATAAATGCACTTCAAGAAGATGTAAATGACTTACAGAAAAAAAGTGATAAGGTTAATGAGTTGAAAGAAAAGTCAACTAAAATAGTGGGTAATTAAGATATGATTAATAATATAATAGAACTTATTTCAGTACCATTTAAAAAATTTGGTAGTGAAAGAGATCCACATCAACCTGCTTCGTTGGATGTTGAAGAATATGCATCGATGCCTTTACAGTTCACAGTCGGTGTTGTTACGGAAGTAATGAATAATCCTAAATCACCATCGTATGTTACTGAAAGGGATATGAATGCTGTAATGGCTATAAAAAATTCAGAATTTAAAAAGCCAGGAGCTACTAGAGATATAGTAATGTTAAAGAGTGATTTAAAAAAATTATATCAACCTCTGTTACGGGGGATACAAGATATACCTACAGCTGGTGATCCTGTTTTATTGTGCTCTTTTGAAGGGATTAATTATTATTTGGGTCCTTTGAACACATTTAATAATCCAAATTTCAATCCAGATACAGGGTTGAGTGCACCAGCTACTGGCCATCAAGATTTAAGAAGACAATTATTTGTTAATCCTGAACTTGATTGGAATCCAGAATATAAAACATTACATAAACCAACTTTGCCAGTATTGGATGAAGAAGGTGGATTGACAAGTCCAGAAGATCCAAAGGAGAAGTTTCTATGGTTATCTGAAAACTCTATAGGTGATATGTTATTTCAGGGTAGATTTGGTAATAGTATAAGAATAGGAAGTCGTGGTAAAAGTCCAACAATTACACTTTCAAATTCAAGGAAAATGAATAATACTGTTGAAACTTTAAATGATGGGGCAATTATATTTATGTCAAGGAAGGGTAGATTGAGTGATCATTGGAGAATGCCATTTACTTTATATTCTAATATTACTGGACTTAAAAATAATAGACCACTAATATTTGAGGATAAACCCGAAAGAAAAAATTTATTGATAGATTCTGATACTATAATAATCAATGCAAAGGGTGATGGATTGGCCGGATCTACAGAATCTGGATCCGAAACAGATGTAGATGAAGGTATAATTTTATCCAGTTATTCTAATATTAAGTTCGGTACAGGAGATAGTTTTGAATTATCTACTAATAATTCAACTTTAATTGATTCTCGTAATATTTATTTTGGCAAGACCGCTATGAAAGATCATAAGGAAGGAAAACCAGTTCAACCAATGGTATTGGGTGAGGAGTTAAGACTACTTTTGTTGGAAGTGGTAGAAATTTTAGAAACATTCAAAGTTACTGGCACTATAGCTGGCTTATCTAGTATGCCTGCACCTGATGTTTTAAGTAAACTTACGAAGTTAAAAAATAATTTAAATATGGAAAACAAAGCATTATTTGAAAGTGAATTTCACTTTATAGAAACAAACGATACTGAAAAATAAGAGGTTAAAAATGAAAAAGAAAAAAAATGTAAAAGATGTAATAAGGAAGATAGTGAGAGAAGAAGTTGCACTTGCAATAAGAGAAGTTATAACTGAATTAAAAACTCCATCACTATCATAATCACCTAAAAACCAAGTTGTTAAACAACCAAAGAAACAAATTGTTGAACAGAAAACTTATTCTAATAATAAAATATTAAATGAGGTATTGAATGATACGGAAGGTTTTGGTAATGAAGATTATGCATTGATGGGTGACAAAGTTTATGATTCGAGTACTGTTGATGAAGTTGCTATGGGTGGTAAAATGTCTGATAAATTAGTTTCACCAAATGCACCTGATGCAATTAAAGATATCTTCAATAAAGATTTTTCAAAAATTTTAAAACAAAGTTATAAGAAGAGGGGTTAGTATGGGATTAGCACAGGATATAGAAAAAGCTTTTTTGAAATCTATGGGTAATCCGGAAGATAAGGGTAATATTCCTGGATTAGCTGAGGGCTTAAGTAAAGCCATACAGACATTTTTAACATCTGTGGAATTTAGAGTTATGGAATTGGAAACAGATATACATATGGATTCTATAGGCACTACAGGTCCTTTGAAACTTAAAACGGAAGCGGATGTTAAGGTTACCAAACTTGATAGTACTGTTAAGACTCAAGGTGGTGCTGTAGTTACGGTTCAAACTCCTCAACCTGGATCTGGGCAGGTAACAGGTACATCATTTGGTGATGGTCAGATAAAAGGTACAGGTAAAGGTAATGCTAAGGGTGAAATTACACAAAAATTAAATTTAAAAAAATCACAAGGTGATGGTGGTTCATTACAGGTTAAAGGTCAGGGTAGAATTATAGGTGGTGATTTGAAAGATAAATCATCGGTTGTTTTATTACAAAGAGATATAGATAACGTAAATGCAGGATAACTGGAGATAATAAGTGGCAATTATATTGGAACAACAAAATATTAATGATAATAATCCAAATAAAAAAATTGGAATAGACTTTCCATTTAAAAGAGCTACTGATGGATCTGGTGACGGGTATTTTCAATCAACCTATTATACTATAGATGCAGTTAAAGTTGATTTGGCCAATCTATTAAACACCACTTCTGGAGAAAGATTATTTCAACCGGATTTAGGTGTAAATCTTTCAAATATTTTATTTGAACAACAGAATGAAGAGTTATCTGCATATATAGAAGAAGATATTAGTAAAGCTGTTAAATTCTGGATGCCTTTTATAACATTAGTAAATATCAATATAATTTCGGGTGATGAATCTGTAGGAGAAAATCCAAATCAAGTATTGGTTGATGTGGAATTTATATTAAATACATCACCTAAAAATTTAGAATCTGTACAAATTGATTTGGGTGATATATCAACGACATCAACACCTATGATTAACCCAGGTAATATGATAGGAGAATAATATGCCACAAGATTATGGTAATGATAGAAACATAAATTACGCTAATAGAGATTTTCAGGGAATTAAATCAGATTTAATGTCATACATACGAACTTATTTTCCTGATACTTTTGGTGATTTCAATGAGACATCAACGGGTATGATGCTGGTTGAGTTAGTTGCATATGTTGGTGATGTTTTGAATTTTTATATAGATGAACAATTCAAAGAAATGATGTTACCAACTGTTAGTGAAAGAAAAAATGTAATTAATTTAGCTAGGACATTGGGTTATAGGGTTAAACCATCTGTTCCATCTTTGGTGGAAATAGAAGTAGAACAAATAATTCCAGCTATGGGAGATTCTTTAACTAGAACTCCTGACTTTTCCAAATGTTTGGTGATTGATGCGGGAATGACAATGGGATCAGATTCTTCTGATAATCATTTTCAAACACTTGAGATTGTAGATTTTACTATAAGTGGATCTACTCCTCCTGAAGAATTTTCAACAGATGGAGATGGGTTAGTAGATAGATATAGAATGAGGAAAAAAGTGTTAGCCGCAGCTGGTGCTAATAAAGAAAAAGATTTTATAGTAGGACAGGCAAGACCATTTATGAAATTAACATTGGATGAACAAAATGTTACTACGATTACTGATATTAGAGATATAGATGGAAATAAATGGTATCAAGTTGATTACTTATCACAGGATAGAGTTTTTACAGATACACATTATTTGAGTGACGATAGTAGAGGTAATGCATACACCGATTTGACAGGAGACATTAGTGGTTCAGTAGCAGCTCCATTTCATTTAGATGCTCCGTTTTCAACTAATAAAAGATATATTGTTGAAACAAATGAAGATAATACTACATCTATAATTTTTGGTAATGGTGTAGTAAAAAATGATTTGGGTTCAACTACCATTTTGGAAGATTTGTATATGGAAAACCAAGATATAAATGCTTTACAACAAGGTAATCTACCAGGAGCAATAAATCCTTTAAATAATATAAATTACAATGGGTTGGGTGAAGCTCCAGCTAATACTACACTTACTATTAAATATAGAACTGGTGGTGGTATAAAATCGAATGTTTCATCAAACGATATTAAAACTATTGTTTCAAAAAATATATTACATAATAGTAATGAAACTTCGGTTGTGCAATCACTTAGTGTTAATAATCCAAAACCAGCTCGTGGTGGTAAAGATGGTGAAAGTATCAATGAAATAAGAAGTAACACAAAGTCATTTTTTGCAACACAAAATAGATGTGTAACTAAAGAAGATTATGAAGCCAGAATTTTAGCTTTACCAAGTAAATATGGTTCTATTGCAAAGTGTTATATTTCAAGATTTCCGGAAAATACAGATTTCACAACGGCATTTGATTTAAATAATGATGGTACAATTGGTGGATCTTCCGATGCGGTAGCTTTTCAAGATATGGTTGCAGCTATTGCAGCTCAAGGCACCATAGATGGTGCTGAGGGTGGTACAGACTACACATCACAAATAAGTTCACTATCCAGTTTTATAGGAGCAATACCATCTTTGGGTGGTAATATTGCTAATGTTGCCAGTCACAAAAATATTGATGCATATGTGTTAGCTTATGATCACAATAAATATTTAACTCCAACTAATGATGTGACTAAAGCAAATTTATCAAATTTTTTATCTCGATTTAAATCGATTACTGATATGGTGACAATTAAAGATGGTATCGTTATAAACTTTGGAGTTATATTTGATGTTGTCGCACATAAATCATATAATAAATCAGAAATAAAACTTCAAATTATAGAAAAATTTAAAAATTATTTTAATGTAGATAAGATGGTTTATAATCAGATAATTTATATATCAGATTTAGAAAATATAGCTTATCAGACAGAAGGTGTCAAGTATGTTAATTATGTTAAGGTATCACAATTGGGTGATGTACTGGGTCATGGTACGGATTTGAGAAATATTGCAGGAGCTCCTGTAAATGGTGTATCTGGTGTTGGTCCAGGTGCATATTCACATGCTTACGACTTTGAACAATTCCAGTCGGATGCTGGTGGTGATGGTGTTATTATGCCGGCTGCACCTTTTGGTGGTGCACCAAGTATATTTGAACTTAAAAATCCAAATAGTAATATAACGGGAGTAGTGTCATAATGCATAAATTTTATTACAACCTTAAAGATTCATGGATAAGTGAGTTATCCTCATCACAAAATTTCGGTGGTGATCAAATACTAGAATTAAAGAAAGATTTTAAATCAGCCTCTTCACCAGCATCTTCAAGTTTTGCATATGGTGTGACGAGAATATTGACTCAATTTGATATTACAGAGGTATCTAAATCATTGGAGAAACTTACAAGAGGTAGTACATTCGGTGATTCAAATCTTAAATTTAATTTAAGATTATATTCAAGTGAACCATCACATTTACAATCAGAATATAGTATAGAAGCTTTTCCTGTTTCTTCCTCCTGGGAAGAAGGTACAGGTCTAAACGCATCAAATCCTATAGTACAAGATGGGGTAACTTGGAGACATTTAAATGCAAATGATCCATCAGATGTGTGGAAGATTCATAATAATCAAAGTGTATCTGGTAGTAGAACTTTCGGTTCAGGTTCCGCTACCGAAGGAAGTGGTTCTCAATTTGGTGGAACTTGGTATACCGGTTCTACTTTTCAGGCATCTCAATCTTTTTCATACGAGTCCCCTGATATTAATATGGATGTTACTGATATAGTTTATCATTGGATAAGTGGTTCAGAAGGAACTAAATGGAATGCAGGTGCACCTGCTAAAAGTGGATTGCCCAATTATGGGTTTATATTAAAAATAAGTGGTAGTGACAACACAGGACCTGAAAATGATACATCCACTATGGGTTTAAAATTTTTCTCAAAAAACACACATACAATTTATTCACCTAAATTAGAAGTAAAATGGGATAGTCATTTTCCAATAACAGGACCCGTTACGGAGTCTTTAACTGAATTAGATACTTCAGGTGATGTTGATAATTATTTATATGTAAAGGGGATAAAACCACAATATAAAGAAAGTGAGATAGTTAAATTTAGAGTTGGGGCTAGACCAAAAAATGTAGGAAGAACATGGTCAACATCAGTTCAAACTATTTCTGGTTCTTATATACCTGATACAAGTGGTTCATATTCTATTGTTGATGTTAGAACTGGTGAAACAATTATACCATTTGATGATTATACTTTACTTAGTGTTGATAGTTCAAGTATGTATTTTAAACAAGATTTAAATACATTTCAACCAAATAGATTTTATAAAATATTATTGAAATTGAAAACTGATGATAATCAAGAATTAATTTATGATGACAATTTTGAATTTAAAGTAGTGAGGTAGGTTATATGCCTGAATATACAAGAGAACAATTAGCTGATATAATAGCCAGAAAGTCGATAGAATCTGGAAGTTATGGTCCAGGTGGATTACTTGAACATCAAAAAGTTATAGACGAAAATCGTGAGTCACCTACATATGGTCAAGTTGTAATTGGTAGAACACCTGGTCAACGAATGATGATTTTCAGATCTGATTATTATGCCAATCCTGAAGATCAACCATATATAGATGATGGAAATATAACTGGAAGTATGGATGGTGCTGGTGGTTGGTCTGATTCTTGGGATCCTTTTGGAGAAGGTGGTGCAAATCCAAGTAATTTGTGGCTCCCACCTAATGTTGGTCAGTTTGTAGAATTTAATTCAGGATCAGTTTCTATAGATCCGGTTTTATTTAAACAATTAGTTGATACTAATATTACCGAATTAATTCCTTCTATACAGACTAGACAAGATAGAATAAATAGTTTTTTTGATGAATATTTTGCTTTAAGGGGTGACATACCACCATATTCAAATCCTGAAACGGGTGTAATTGATTTAGCTTCACAGGAATATATTGATTATTTGGCTGCTAACAATATATCTTATATGCAAGATAATGGGATAGATGATTCCAATGCAAAAATTACAAGATTGAATATTGAATCTAATGAGAATAATACTATTGATGAAGGTGCATCTGCATATAGAAGTTTAGAATTTTTATATAAAGATATACAAGAAAGATTAAAAGATATTCAGTTCGCAAACGATTCAACTATGGATGATGATAGAGATGATTATGAAGATGAAGGTGAAGGTTATATGGAAATAGCTAATTTAAATGATGCTTTATTAATTAATAATGCAGCAGATACTAACCAATCTGGTGATACTGGTGTGGGTGATGAAGAAGATGATTGTTTACCTTTAGATCAAACTGCATGTGAAGGTGATAACGATTGTGTTTGGGATGGAGTAAGTTGTGAAACAGGAACAGGAGTTTAATTATGATAAAGCCAAAGTATTTGTCAAAAGGATTTACGATAACTAAATGGGTTAGATTTAAAGACAAGGTTAGTCAGGGTACACTATTTAATTATGGAAATCCAATTAGAGATAAAAATCCAATGGGTTTCAGATTGGAAACTATTACTTTAAAAGAGGATGATTTTGTAGGACAAGTTATCCCATCTTATGCATTTCAAGAAAATAATTATGAAAGGTTTGTTCGTTTAGTTGTAAAAGAACAAGATGGTACAATTAGAGATTCTAATGTGGGTAATGAAGAATTGGGTTTAGATAGATACGATACAAAAACATTTGGTCAATTATCTTATGATGCTAATCCGTTATATGCTTTTGCATATGAACATGTACCAATGAATTTTGATGAGTGGTATTTTATTACTGCTACCTACAATCCATTTGTTGATGAAGATTTAGATAGAGAAGGTTCACCTGATATGGGTGGTAATGGAGATCCACATCTTCAAAATAAGTGGTGGTGGAAAGGTAACTTAATGGGAGATATGGCTACTTATAAATCATATACAAGTTATGGGGCAAGATGTAAAGTTGATATTATTTCAAAAACTCAATTGTTAAATGCACGCGGTTATAAAGTTAAATAAAAAGATGGGGATTAATAGTTATGGCTCAATCTCAAGGTGAATTACATACTAATCCTGTAGAAGAAAGACAGCCGGAATATTGTTGGACAAATTATGGTTTTGGTAGTACTCCTACTATTACTACATGGGAATGTGATGGTTGTGAATATGGTATGTTTGGTGCTTGTCAATCAGAACAAGATTCATCCTCTGGTTGTAGACCCTGTGTAAGCTTACAAGATCAATGGGAAGCTTCACAAGAAGACTTTGATTTTGCTAATCAATTTGATTTCATATTAGAACATTGTGCTGGTATCGGTGGATTGCAACAGTTTTCATATTTACATAGTGGAACAATACCTTGTAATGTTTGGGTAATGTGTTCTGGTAATATGACTGCTCATTGTGATGATGTAAATATGAAAGTTGGTTGTACTGATCCAACTGCTAATAATTATGATCCAGATGCTAATGTAGGATGTTATGATTGTTGTTCGTATGACAATAGTCCACCACCTCCTC
>MDSZ01224162.1_pt1 | contig 10887 bp, 10 predicted proteins | sample 811201 | NCBI WGS metagenome assembly MDSZ01 (sample SAMN05326647, study PRJNA326480) | marine metagenome | isolation source: seawater | place: Indian Ocean: North | collected 2010 | reverse complement strand
TCAGAATAATTGGTTACGAGAAATCTTCAAATTTAGGAGAAAAAATTGGTAAATGTATTGGACCAATTTCGAGAAACAATAGTTTAATTTTACATAATCTTGAAAAATCTGATATTGGTAAAAATAAGATTGACAGACAAAAAATTATTCATGAGATGTGGGGCAATTACGGACGGATATTAGCTGAGTATCCTTTTTTAAAATCATTTAGCGATTCAAAACTTAATAAGTATATAGAAATTGAAGGTGAGGAAATTTTAAATGATTTAATAAACAAAAAAAAAAATGCAGTATTTATCTCTGGGCATTTTAATAACTTTGAACTAATGGCTATGTATATAGAAAAGGTTGGTATAAATCTTGCTGCTGTTTATAGACCTTTAAATAATTATTTCTTGAACTCTACAATGGTAAATATTAGAAAAAATTTTATATGTAAAAATCAAATTAAAAAAGGCATTTCCGGAACTAGAGAGCTATTGAAACTTGTAAAAGCTGGTTATTCTGTTGCGCTAATGATAGACCAAAGAGTAAGCGAGGGAATAAAAAGTCAATTTTTTAATGAAGAAGCTTTAACTACAACAATACCTGCTCAACTGGTTAAAAAGTTTAATCTTGATGTAATACCTATTTATATTGAAAGAAAAAAAAATTTTTATTTTAAAATTTATGTCGAAAAACCTATGATTTTTGATAAAGACACTCCTGTCGAGAAAATCACTTATGAATTAAATTATCTTTTAAAACAAATGATACTAAGAAATACTAGCCAATGGATTTGGTCCCACAATCGATGGAAATAATCATTTTTTATTAATCTCATCTATTCTTTGAGATGCTTCTTTGTAAGAGAAATACGCCTCCTGAAGTTTAACATTCCAGTAATTTAAATTTTGTAAGTTAATTTTTTTTTTTGATACTGCACATATAACGTAATCTCCTGAAGAAACTATTTGAAATTTGTTTGGCAAATACTTTAATATAGCTAATTTTTTAAACATATTTATATTGAATTTATAACATGAATATAGCGATTATTGGAAGCGGTGGAAGAGAACATTCACTTTGTTATAAGATATATCAATCAAAAAAAGTAAAGAATATTTATTGCATACCAGGAAATGCAGGTACAAAAAGTATCGCAATTAATAAGACAATAGATATTAATAATTTTAATAAAATTTACAAATTTGTAAGAAAAAATAATATTAAATTAATAGTAGTTGGTCCAGAAGTACCTTTAGTAAATGGGATTGTGGACTATTTTCAAAAAAAAAAAATTTTAATATTTGGACCTAACAAATTTGCCTCTAGATTGGAGGGCTCAAAAATTTTTATGAAAAAGTTTTGTAATGAGTTTAATATTCCATCGGCAAAATATAAAAAAATATTTAAATTTTCAGATGCAAAAGAATTTATAAAAACCATGAATTTACCAATAGTCGTAAAGTCTGATGGTCTTGCTTCAGGTAAGGGGGTAACAATTTGCAAAACTAAAAAGAAAGCATTAATTGATGCAAAAAAAATATTAAAAGGTAAATTCAAAAGCTCACGTAAACTAGTTTTAGAGGAATTTTTAGATGGTGAAGAAATGAGTTATTTTGTAATAACAGATGGGTATAACTTTAAATGTTTAGGCACAGCTCAAGATCATAAAAGAATTGGAGAAGGAGATAAAGGTTTAAATACTGGAGGAATGGGCGCTTATTCACCATCTAATCTGATAAATAAAAAATTAGATAAGAAAATATTAAACAAAATAGTAAAGCCAACAATCGATGGGATGAGAAAAAAAGGCACAATATATAAAGGAATATTATATGTGGGTTTAATGATTAAAAATAATGAACCAAAATTAATTGAATTTAATGTTAGATTTGGGGATCCAGAGTGTCAGGTTTTAATGATGAGATTAAAAAATGATATTGTAGATTTAATTATTTCATCTATCAAAAAGAAAATTAGTAGAAAAAAAATTAAATGGGATAAAAAACCGGCGATAACAATTGTAGCTGCAAGTAAAGGATATCCTAACAAATTCAAAATTAATGAGGAGATAAAAAATTTGCAAAGTATAAAAAATAACAATAATCAGCAATTATTCCATGCAGGAACAAAAATAGACGAGAATGAAAGAATTTTAAATGTGGGAGGTAGAGTTTTTAATTCAACTGTTAAATCAACATCTTTAAAAAAAGCGAGAACAATTGCTATTAATTTGTTAAAAAGAATAAAATGGAGCAATAAGTACTATAGAAAAGACATTGGTTATAAAATAATAGATTAATGAGAATTATATCTGGAAGTTTAAAAGGAAAGAAATTGTATTTACCATTAGACAAAAATACTAGACCACTAAAGGACCTAACTAAAGAATCTATATTCAATTTAATTGAGCATTCAAAAAAATTAAAAACAACCATTGCAAAAACTAATATTTTAGATGCATTTTCCGGTTCAGGATCAATTGGATTTGAATGTATTTCTAGAGGTTCAAATCAAGTCAGCTTTGTAGAAAACTACAAACCAGCTATTAATGTTTTAAAAAAAAATATACAAAAATTTCGTATAAGAGATAAATGTGAAATTTATGAATGTGATTTTTTAAATTTTAAGGTAAAAAAAAATTATGATTTTATATTTTTAGATCCACCTTTTTCTTTTAAAGAAATCAAAAAACTTTTTGAGTTAATCACTACAAATAACTATCTGAAAAAAAACGGAATGATAGTTTTGCATAGACATAAAAAAGAGAAAGATTTAATACCAAATTTTGTTAAAGAAATTGAGGTTAGAACTTATGGAATTTCAAAAATTTCATTTTTAAAATTAAATTAAAAATTTTTTTGTCTCTTTTTTTATTAATTCGACAGAGGGTTGGTCAAAAGTATTTACTCCTAAAGCTTTGCCCAGTAAAATAGTCTCTAAAATAAAAAAACAGAATAACTCTCCTAAAGATTCTTCTGACCTATTATTAACCTCAAAAACCCTGAATGGAATTTTTTTTCTAGTAAAAACCTTTTGGGTAGCTTTTCTTTGACACTCCAAGATTTCAAATAAAGATTGATTTTTTAGGTAATTTTTATCTTTTAAAATATCTTTATTATTTATAAAATCTGATTTTCTCTCTTTGACATTAAAGAATGTGTAAAAGTTTTTTTTTGGCCCATCTAAATATAATTGTAGCAAGCTATGATTATCTTTGGGCATGGAGGATACAATCGGAATAATACCTTTTGACTTTTTACCCAAAGATTCAGCCACCAATTGCTGATACCATTTAAAAAGATTTTCAGAGTTTTCATCATAATTTAGTATTATTGAGTTAGATTTTCCTTGCCGCACTAATCTAAGGGTTTGTTGAACGTTTAATATCAAATTATTAATAAATTTTTTATTTTTGATTAGTTTATTTATTTGTTTAAATTTATTTACATTCAGACCCATAAGTTCAGCAGGCAACATCCCAACCTCTGATAATACAGAAAATCTTCCACCAATATAATTTTTATGTTCAATTATTTCATCTTGCATTTTTTCAGCAATTTTTTTTAAATAACTTTGTTTGTTTTCAGTAATAAATATATTTTTATATCTAGTTCTATTTTTTTTTAATAATACATTTAGATTTGAGATAGTTTCCAATGTTTCTCCAGACTTTGAAACAATTATATTTATTGCCTTAACCTTGTAATCAATTTGTGGTTTCAGATTATTAATAAAATAAAAATTCTTTTTAATTTTATGTTTAAGGAATTGATAAATAGCCTCAGTACCGAGTATTGAACCACCCATTCCTAATATCCTAAAATTTTCTGATTTTTTGTATTTTTTAACTAAACTCCTATCATAACTATTTTTATATTTAGATGTAAGACTTAATAACAATGGATATTTTGTAAACCATTTTACCTTTTTAAAATTTGATGCCTTTACCTTTAAACCATTTTTAATTCCCTGAGAGAAATATTTAAATTTAATATTTTTGGATATCATTTATTATTCTTTTATTTTTTCCAATATCTTTGAATTTAAAGATGTATTTGACTGATTATCTTTTTTAATTTTATCCTTTTCTCTTTTTGATGTTATATTTAATTTTCCTTTTATTTCCTCCTTGCTGTCAGCTGCAGGTATATTTGAACCATCTGGCTGAGGAAGCTCATTAAAATCTGGTGGCATAGAAAGAGGATTCTTCTTCTCTACTAAAAATTCATCACTTTTGTCAGCTCTTGTTTTTCCTTGCAATGCATCTTTAGTGCCTTGGCAAGCATTTAATAAGAATAAAAAAAATATTAAAAAGAAAAATAATTTATTTCTCATAATTTGATTTTTTGTATTGTAATAATTCAATTATAATAAGGCAAATAATACCTAATGTGATAAAAATATCTGCAATATTAAAAATAAACCAATGATACCCATTATAATTTAAGTCAATAAAGTCTGGTACAGCTGAATAATAAAACCTATCAAAAAGGTTTCCTAGGGAACCACCTAGTATAAAAGCGAAGAAAACAGACTTAGAGTTATCTGATACAAATGTAAAATAAATTAGAATAAAGTTAATTATAACAATAATAAATGTAGTTATATTATATATTAAGGTATCATCAAAAGATAGTAAGCCAAATCCAATGCCCGTATTCCAAATTAAATAAATATTTAGAAATTTATTGATATAAATATCTAAATATAATTCACTGTTGGCTAAACTAAGAATATAGATTTTTGAAACTCTATCTAAAAAGAAAATAATTAATAAAATTAAAAAAAAATAGATATATTTTTTAAAAGTAATTTTTTTCATTGATCAATTTAAAATTCCGTGTCTTTCGCATTTATTTTTTCTTATTTTCCAACAAATAGGGCATTTTTTTCCAATTGCTTTAAATGATACTGCCTCTATTTCCTCTTTAATTGAATTATCATTAACAACTTCTACATTTGAAGTTATGAGTAATTCTTCAAAATTAAAGTCTTTATATTTTTTGTATAAATTTTCTTTTAATGTTAATTTTACCTCTGCCTCTAAACTAGACCCAATCACTTTTTCAGCTCTCTTACTTTCAATACTTATATAACATTTGTCCCTAATAACTATTAATTCTAACCATTTTTCATTTAATAATTTATTCTCCCAACTTTTAGGGATAATTGGAAAATTTTGAAGATGAATGCTAACTTCGTCTTTATTAATAATTTTAAAAATTTCCTCTGTTGTGAAAGTTAATATTGGAGCAAACCATTTGATAAGACAATTAATAATAATATTTAAAACTATAATACAATTTTTTCTTTTACCAGAATTTTCTGGATCACAATAAAGTGTATCTTTTCTTATATCAAAATAAAATGATGAAAGATCTACAGTGCAAAAATTTAACAATTCTTTATAAAGAGTATGAAAATTATAAGAACTAAAGTTTTTATGAAACTTTTCATTTAAATGAAAAATTTTATGGAGCATTAATTGTTCAATTTCCGGTAATTTATTTATTTCAACATCATTAAAATTTATATTTAAAACATTATCTTTTAGATTGCCTAATAAATATCTAAATGTATTTCTAATCTTTCTATAGGCTTCAGCATGCTGCTCTAATATAGAATAATCAATCCTGAGATCTTCAGCATAATTTGAGGATGCTACCCATATTCTTAAAATATCCGCTCCATACTTTTTCAGAATATCTTCTGGGGATATAGTATTACCAGCTGACTTAGACATTTTATGGCCTTTGCCATCAACAACAAAGCCATGAGATAGAATACTTTCAAAAGGAGCCTTGCCTCTAGTGCCACATGATTGAAGTAAAGAAGAGTGAAACCAACCTCGATGTTGATCAGAGCCCTCAAGATACATTGATGCTGGCCATTTTAAATCATCTCTTTTTTCTAAAACAAATGAATGTGTTGACCCGCTATCAAACCAAACTTCAACAATATCGCTAAGCTTTTCAAAATCATCCGCATTATATTTTTTTCCTAAAAATCTTTGAGGATCATCGGAAAACCAACAATCTGAGCCCTCATTTTCGTAAATTTTCGCAATATTTTCAAAAACTTCATCATCTACTAGAACTTCATTGTTTCTTTTTGATACAAAAATCGGCAATGGTACTCCCCAGACTCTTTGTCGTGATACACACCAATCTGGTCTTGTTTCTATCATTGATTTTATTCTTTCTTTCCCTTTACTTGGATAAAAAATTGTTTCCTCTAATGCTTTTAATGCTTTTTTTCTTAAGCCATGACTTTCCATCGAAATAAACCATTGTTGAGTTGCTCTATGAACTAATGGGGCCTTAGATCTCCATGAATGAGGATATGAATGGTTAAGCTTTCCATTTGATAAAAGATTTTTTTCATTTTTAAGCTTATTGATAACAATAGGGTTAGCTTTAAAAATATGTTCTCCCTTAAATAATGGAATATGATCTGTATATCTCCCATCATCGTCAACAGTCTCAAGTGCTTTAATATTATTTTTTAGACATAAATTGAAATCATCTGGGCCATGACTTGGAGCACAATGAACAATGCCAGTTCCCTGATCAGTAGTTACAAAATTTGCACTTAACATTGGAACATCATAATTAAATCCAATTTTATAAAAGGGATGTAAACAAATTGTATCTTTTAAATCTTCTCCATTAATATCTTTAATAATTTTATAGTTTATAATTCCACAGTCTTTTATAATACTTTTTAATAAATCTTTCGCGACTATTATTCTTCTTTTATTAAATTCATTTTGATCATTTAATTCAACAATTACATATTTGAGGTTTTCATTGTAAGCCAGAGCTTTATTTGCAGGTATAGTCCATGGTGTAGTCGTCCATATAACAACTTCGCAATTTTCAAGCTCTTTATTTTTTGCATTTTTAATTTTAAAAAATACATAAATTGTATCAGACACATGATCCATGTATTCAACTTCAGCGTCAGATAATGCAGTTTTTTCAACAGTTGACCATAAAACGGGTTTGTACCCCTTATAAAGACTTCCCTCTTTTAAAAACTTGCCTAGTTCTCTAACTATTTGAGCCTCAGCATCAAAACTCATTGTAGAATAATAGTTCTCCCAGTCACCTATCACTCCCAATCTTTTGAATTGTTCTTTATGAGTTTTAATCCATTTATTAGCAAATTCTCTACACTCTTTCCTAAATTCTACTACCGGGACATCATTTTTATTTTTTTTGTTTTTTTTGTATTGTTCCTCAATTTTCCATTCTATAGGCAGACCGTGACAATCCCATCCAGGTACATACACTGAGTCTTTACCATTCATTTGATGAAATTTAGTTATAATATCTTTTAAAATTTTATTTAAAGCAGTCCCCATATGAATATTGCCATTTGCATATGGTGGACCATCATGCAGGATAAATTTTTCTTTACCTTTTGTACTCTTTCTAAGATTTTCATATAATTTAATTTCATCCCAATATTTTATTAAATTAGGTTCCTTTGCTGGCAAATTAGCCTTCATAGAAAAAATAGTTTTTGGTAAATTAATATTATTTTTACTCATATTTTTATTTTAAAATATTTTTACTTTTTAGAATATCTTTTTTAATTTGTTTTTTTAATTGCTCAATACCTTTAAATTTTTTTTCTCCTCTAATAAACCTAATAAACTCTACTTTCAATTTCTTAAAATAAATATTTTTTGAAAAATTAAATATATTTACTTCTAATAGAATTTTTTTCTGATTAAAAGTAGGTCTATATCCCAGATTAGCTATACCTTTATAAATTTTATTGTTTTTTCCAATTTTAACCTTAACAGCATAAACACCGGGTTTTGCTATTACGTAATCTTTTATATCTATGTTGCAAGTTGGAAAACCAATCTTGCGACCAAGTTTTCTTCCAACATTTACATTTCCTTCAATTGTCCAACTTTTTTTTAAATATTTATTTGCAGTATCTATTTTTCCCTTTGATAGAAGTTCTCTAATTAAAGAAGATGAAATAAATTTAGATTTTATTTTAAGTGGGCTTGGGTTAATCACTTTGTAGTTATAAATCTGTTGGAATTTTTTTAAAGACTTTACATTACCCTCTCTCTTATTGCCAAATTTAAAATTATTACTTACAAAAATAAATTTTGGTTTTATTTTATTATGGAGAATATTTTTTATAAAATTATAATATTTGATATTAGAAAATTTTTTATCAAATTTTTTATTTATTATAAAATCTATATTATAATTTTTAAGAAAACTAATTTTTTGATCAAAATTTGAAACTCTATAATTTTTTAAATTAGGATTAAAAAACATTTTTGGTATTGGATCAAAAGTAATAACTCCTATTTTAATTTTATGTTTCAATTTAAATTTGTTCGCAATTTTAAATAATTTTTGATGTCCAATATGTAATCCATCGAAATTACCAATTAGAATAATCGAATTATAGTATGCCGAAGAAATATCAAAAGATTTATATATTTTAATTTTTTTTACCATTTTAAATAGGATTGCATGTAATTTACTTTAACTTTGTAATTATTAAAAAAATCTTTTAAATGCTTTTCGTTTTTATGAATTCCGCTTGAAATAAATAGTGAGCTGAAATTCTGATTATTTGCGCCTTTAATATCGGTATTAATATTATCACCTATACATAAAACCTTTTTATTTTTTAACTCCGCAGAAAGTTCATAAATTAGTGGGTAAGGTTTTCCAAAGTAATCTACTTTGCCACCTAGGTCCTCAAATATCTTAGCAACTGTACCAGCACAAAATTCTGTTCGATTGCCTTTATCCACAACCAAATCTGGATTAGTGCATATCATTTTTAAATTTATTTTATGCTTCAATAAATCTTTATAATAATCTAAATTATCCATATTCTCATCAAATAATCCTGTACAAAGAATAAATTCACAGTTGTTTAAGTTGTTTACTTTATTTTCTTTGAAAGATAAAAATAAATCAAAATCTCTTGGGGGACCTATATGAAAAAACTTATTATTTTTATATTTTTTTTTCAAAAACATTAGAGCTGCTTGGCCCGATGCATAAACTCTAGAACAATGTTTTTCATCTAATCCCATTTTTTTCAAAAAATTTACTACAGAAAAATTTGGTCTTGGTGCATTTGTTAATAGAACATACTCCTTATTTAATTTTTTTAAATTCTCAAGCGTATTTACAGCCTCATCAAATAAATTAATTCCATTATGAATTACCCCCCAGATATCAATAAAAAAAAGGTCATAATTATTTACTATTGATCTAAATCCATTTTGATCCAAATTTTTAGTCATAAATGAGATATAACTTAAAAAAACCAATATTTCTTGATTTTTTAACTATTATATATTTATTTAATATCTTGAAAAAATACCCTTCTATATCTATATGAATTCAATATTTAAAGGAGATTATTATGAAGTTCAAACCTTTGCACGATAGGGTGCTAATACAAGTATTGGATAGCAGTGAAAAAACTGCTGGAGGAATTATAATTCCTGATACAGCTCAAGAAAAGCCACAAGAAGGAAAAGTTGTTGCTGTTGGAGGAGGAGCCAAAACCGAGGACGGAAAAATTATTCCTATGGATGTAAAAGTTGGAGATAAAGTCTTATTTGGTAAATGGTCAGGAACAGAAGTTAAAATAGATGGTAAAGAATATAACATAATGAAAGAGTCAGATATTATGGGTATATCGACTAGCAAATAATTTAAAGTAAGGAGTTATAAAATGTCTAAAATTGTAAAATTTGATTCAGAAGCAAGATCAGCAATGTTAAAAGGTGTTGATATACTTGCAAATACAGTGAAAACAACTTTAGGTCCTAAAGGAAGAAATGTTGTTATTGATAAATCCTACGGCGCACCTAGAACTACCAAAGACGGGGTGACTGTTGCTAAAGAAATTGATTTAGATGACAAATTTGAAAATATGGGTGCTCAAATGGTCAAAGAGGTTGCGAGCAAAACAAACGACGAGGCAGGGGATGGCACTACAACAGCTACAATATTAGCACAAGCAATTGTTAAAGAGGGTTGCAAGTACGTTACTGCAGGAATGAACCCAATGGACGTGAAAAGAGGTATTGATGCAGCAGTTGAACAAGTTAAAGAAAAACTAATTTCCTCAGCAAAAAAAGTTAAAGATAGTGATGAGATAGCTCAAGTAGGTACAATCTCTGCGAACGGTGATAAAGAAATTGGAAATATGATCGCTAAAGCTATGCAAAAGGTTGGAAATGAAGGAGTGATCACTGTTGAAGAGGCTAAGGGAATAGAAACAGAGCTTGATGTTGTAGAAGGAATGCAATTTGATAGAGGATATCTATCTCCTTATTTTATTACTAACGGAGATAAGATGACAACAGAATTAGAAAATCCATTGATACTGCTACATGAAAAAAAACTGACAAATCTCCAACCAATGGTTCCACTTTTGGAAGCTGTTGTTCAAGCAGGAAGACCTCTAATGATTATTTCAGAGGATGTTGAGGGTGAGGCCTTAGCTACATTAGTTGTTAACAAACTAAGAGGTGGTTTAAAAGTTGTAGCTGTTAAAGCTCCAGGCTTTGGTGATAGAAGAAAAGCAATGTTAGAAGATATCGCAATATTAACTGGAGGACAGGTAATTTCTGAAGACTTAGGTATTAAACTTGAAAATGTAAAACTTACTGATTTAGGCTCTGCTAAAAGAGTAAAAGTAGATAAAGAAAATAGTACAATCGTAAGCGGTTCTGGAAAAAAATCGGATATTGAGGCAAGATGTGGTTCTATCAAACAACAAATTGATGAAACAACATCAGATTATGATAGAGAAAAACTTCAAGAAAGATTAGCTAAACTTGCTGGCGGTGTTGCCGTAATCAAAGTTGGTGGTGCAACCGAGGTTGAGGTT
>MDSZ01230887.1_pt1 | contig 10889 bp, 14 predicted proteins | sample 811201 | NCBI WGS metagenome assembly MDSZ01 (sample SAMN05326647, study PRJNA326480) | marine metagenome | isolation source: seawater | place: Indian Ocean: North | collected 2010 | reverse complement strand
TTCACAAGCTTCGTTGCCAACCGTATGATCACTATATCCAATTAAACGATCATCAAATTTTTCTGGCATTACTTCCAGAGCTTCTTCGAAAGTATGGGGATATTTTGCTACGCAGTGAAAATATTTTACATTTTCATTTTCAAAAGGATATTCATCTTTATCCCATTTTCCAAGCGAACAGTAAGTAAACATACCAGTCTCAACCATATCTTTACAAAAATCAAAATCCCACTCTAACATAGAACTAGCAATTTTATTAATTTGTGCATTAGACTCTTGAGTCCACTCAAACCTGTCTCTGTGGAAAGGAGAAGCAAAAAAATCTATATTCAACTTCTCTGCATAATCTTTTAGTCTCGAATATTGTTCTTTTGTCATTGTAAGATATTCCCAAAGCTCGCGGTTTTCTCCCGGCATTCTATAGGTGTCCCACAACTGGACTTTAACTGCATCTGCGCCGGCCATTTTACATTGTAAAATCATCTGTTCTGCTCTTCTTACAGAACCGCCCCATTGGCCGCACAACTCTGCTATAATATAGATATCGCTCATTTTAAAAATCACTCCAATTAACATACTTTGTGACTGTTGATTTAAACTTATCAATTACTTCTTGGTTAAAATTTTGAGGTACTTTTGATTTTGGTGTAAATTCAACTAGCCATTCATCAATATATTCGTGAGCTTTAGTTTGCAGTAATTTGTCTATAAGATCATATTCTGCTCCTTCTATATCAATTTTTAAAATATTATGTTCTTTTTTATTTAGGTTTTTTATAATCCAATCCGATAAATCTATACACTGAACAGGGAATGTTATTCTATTACCAGAGTTAAGTGCGCAGTCTTCGTTTACGTAATATCCACCATCTTCTGGGTTGGTTGTAAAATGCGGATTATCAATAAGATTGATCATGCAGTCACGGTATGCCATTGGCACATATTGACCTTCTTTAAAGGCTTGTTCTTTTTCTTCGAGCAAAGATGAGCCTGTTCTTGTTCCCCAGGCTTGAATATAAAAATCTTTTATTGTATTTTGTGTCCAAACAGCCTGTGTATGAATCACCAAAACCTGTGACAATTCAGAATCCTGCAAATACTTGTCTAGTAAAGCTGTATAGTTGTGGTATTCTGGCTCGAAAGCATCGATTCTTACCAAATCATCTTTATACTTTTTTGCGGCCCAATCGATTGCTTTGCCAACATTTGCACCGCAATCTATAAATCTAATTTTTTTAGGCATTTTGCCTCCTTAAACGTGTTCTGTAAAATTCATAAATTTATTTTTTAATTTTTTCTAGTTTTGCATTTGGGTGTTTCTTTCTAAACTCTTCTTTAAGCTGTTCTATTTTATCGACAGGCTTCTCTAATAACCAAATATCTTCTTCTGTATGTATATCATGTAATTCACAGACGACAACGCCACAGTTTGTACTTAAATCTTTTTGCATCACATAATCAGCCTTAAAAATACGAAAAGCTGCATTTTGCATTAGATTAGAATCAACACTAAAAACTTCATCTCTCTCATGTTTCTTAAAAACCTCTATAGCATTATCCAAGTGTTCTGCTTTAATTTGCGGAGAATTTGCTTGCAATGATATAAAAATCTCTGGTTTCTTTTGATTTTTGCTTATGTGTTTTGCTGCAGCACGAATAGCAACTTGTTTATAGACATGATCTTTTGCTAATCGTTTACTTCTCATATGAACTTTGGCACCAAAACTTTTAGCTACTTCTGCTATCTCTTTTGATTCTGTGCTTATCCAAGGTTCAATATCGTATTTTGATTCTTTACATGCCTTTATAGCCCAATAAAGCATTGGCTTGCCCCAAATTGGATATATATTTTTATTTTTAAGCCGCTTGCTACCGCCTCTAGCTGGTATGATAGCTACAATTTTAGATCCCTCTTTTAGATTTTTCTCTCCAAAAAAGTTGAGATACTTTCCTATTAAAAAACCCTCAGTCATTTTTAAACATATGCTCCAATATTTTTTGTGAAGAATTATAGTCAAATAAATGTTCTTTTATAACATTATCAAAATCTTCTTCTTTAACAGTTACAATTTTTTCTATATGCTTTTTAAGCTTATTATAATCAATTTCTTTTTTAATGTCAATACAATATTTTTCGTTATACAAGAAATGAAATGGTTGTTTAAAAGGTTTAATATTAAAATTAATAACCGGAGTTCTTAATAAAATACACTCCTTAATAGAAGTAGAATCAAAATTTATAACAAAATCAGATATTTCTATAAGCTCCATTGAAGTGTGAGGAAACCAAGAAGCATCTTCAAAATACCTATCTCCATGTAAACTTCTGTTCATGGGATCTTTTCCCCTAGTTTTTACTAATACTTGATATCCTGCGCTTCTTATAGCATCGTAGATATTATTCAATTGAATATTAGCAATATCTCTAAGTTTTGGAGCAATTACTAATGCTTTTTTTGAATCTGACAAATTGTACTTTTGTAGTATTTCTTCTTTTTTTAAACTAATATCATATTTTGGAGACCCTAAATAGAGATTTTTTTCACTCATTGTATTATAATTTGAAGCCAGTGAAAAACTAGGAAACACAACGTGATCAACCAATCCAAGATAATTTTTATAATTTCCCACACTATAATCAGACATATAAGTCAAAGAATACTTTTTACCTTTTAGTCCTGAAAGGTTTTTAGCATATACTCCTTCGACTAAAATAATAGGCTTACCATCGTCTTGTACTTCTGAAATGTCTTTTATTTCAATATTGTGAACTTTGCAAACCAACTCCAATTCTTTTTTGTGTAAGTGTGGTGAGTTATACTTCGAAGTTTTGCCAATAAAAAAGGTTGATTTTACATTTCTTTTATTGCCTTCTATAACAAGTGGCAAAAAATATCTTAAAAATGTCATTTCTATTAAAATAAAATTCATGTTTTAGCGCTTCTCTGTTTTTAATAAAATATAAAGTTGAGGTTTATCTTCCCATAGAGTAACCAATGCATATTGAATATCGAAAAAATCTTTAATATCATCAAATGTTAATATACTAGGCACCTCTTGTTTGATTGCTTGATATACATCATTGTATCCAAGCTTCTTTACTCTATCACAAAAAAGCATGTATTGTTCATTTCGCGCGAAAGAGTCATCCCAAACAGTTGACCAGAGAAAATTATCGTCTTTATACGCGTATTCTTGTTCTCCGTCTTTAACCCAGCCTATCTTATAATCTTTGAATCTCCAGTGATCTCCCAGACCCCAATCTGTGTATAATACACCACCATCATTTAAATGATCATGACATTTTTTCATAAACTGTTGAGGGTTTTTAGCAAAATAAGGACATCTTAAAGATATAATCGTATCATAAGTCCCATCTAGAGACCAATCATCGTTTATATCCCAATTCCCAATTTGTAAATCGTATAAATCTCCTGAAAAGATATTATTGTCCTGGAATCCTAAAAGAGCTATTCTTCCCTTTGGCACAATCGCTTGTTTGTACCAAGGATTTAATATGCCATCAGATTTACCCATTGATATTTTCAAACTCCACTATCAGATGTGCTTGTTTGTAAGGTAATTCTACATCTTCACTTTTTACAAGTGGCGACTTTGGATAAAACCAATTTAGATTTTTGTAAAAAACTTCAGAGACAGCTCCAAAATATTTATTAAAGTGTTTAATAAGATTCGGATTCAAAGAGCCCCCTAGTAAGTGCGGCCAATCTTTTTTATACAAGCGTGGGTGGTTGTGTTGTCCATATCCTAGGGCACCTTCTAGACGGCAACTGTAAGTGTCATACATATCGATTAGATTAAATTTATGAATTTTATTCGAAACTCTTAATCCATAATTTGAAAGACTTTTATCTGTTAATATTCTTTTTTCATTATCAGTATATATAAAACTATTATTTATATCATATCCCAATATTTCTTTGATAACAGAGGAGTATTCACTGAATAAATTTGCAAAAAAAGGTATTATATAGAAATCTTTATATATTTTTTCTTCCGATATTGGGTCATACCACGAAAAAATAGATGAGAAGTTTTCTACGCGGTGATTTATTTTTTCAGATAATGTATCTCTCACAAATCTTGGTAAAATCGATGGTATTATTATTTCTCCTCCAATAAGAAAATCAAATAAAACGCGCTTATTATTCTTTAACAATATTGACATTTGTTCACTAAAATGATCTGCATCTTCACAAAAAGGAGATACTCTCCAGCCAACAACTAAATCGTATCCTTTAATATTTTCCCAACTATCATTTATGTTCCAGTATTTTGCTCCGTCACTAGTATCGATATCATAGTAAGACATTTCTAAAGAGTTTAATTTTGTTTCTTGTATCGCAGCGTGGTAGACATCTTTAAAAGTATTTGGCCCAACAACTGTTGGACCAGTAGCTCCGAGCCATGCTATTTTTTTAATAGAATCATCAGTATTTAAAAGAAAATTATATTCATATTCTTCAAATAAAGGTAAAAATAAAGTATCATTCATTCCCATCGGTTTAAGCCATTATTCCTTTTCAAATTGAACTATTAAATGTAATTGTTTAGTAGGTAGATGTGCGCATTGAGAATGAGAGTTAGTCACGAACGGAGATAAAGGCTGGTACCAATGGTAATCTAGATTATCTTGTAAAAAAAATTTTTGCTTTGCATATTTTTTCATGTATTTAACCACTTTACTTCCATATAAAACACTCAAAGGTTCCAGGACGTTTTCGGAAGCATTAGTATGTGCTAAAAGAGTAAAATGATTGTGAAGTTCTGATACATGACATCTATCTAAATTAACTTTTACTCCATAATTTGAAAGTTTTTCATCTGTCAACACGTTTTCCACAGAGTGTGGTATAATCATGTGCTTACTTATATCATAACCAGTCTCTAGCTTAAATTCTTTAGAATATTTTTTGTACAAATTATTAAACTGAGGCAAAAGAAAATAGTTTTCGTATCTTCTTCCTTTTTCAGATGGAAAAAGATGATCCCATGAAAAAATAGCCGAAACCTCTTCTATATTAATTTTGAATGTATCACTTAAAAGATTTCTTATAAAAGAAGGTAACATAACGGGAATAATTGTTGGGCCACCCATAAAAAAATCAAATACTACTAAGCCATTTTTATCCAATATTTTTGATAATTGCTTACTAAAATGATCTGCATTTTCGCAGTAAGAAGATACTCTCCAAGCTATCACTAAATCATAACCAGAAATTAAATCCCAATCAGAATTTATATCCCAGTATTTTGTTTCTTCCCCAGTAACAATATCAAAGTAATCCATTTTAAGATTCTTTGGATCTCCGCCGTTATCAATATAAATTTGCTCAAAAGTTTTTGGGCCAACACTATTATTAGAAGGAGCCCCAAGCCATGCTATCTTCTTTATTGACTTGTTTGTACGTTCTAAAATACTTTTTGTATATTTATCGAACATATCTTGAAACGTTGGATCACTTACGCCCATTTTATAAATTCTCCATAAAACAGAATTCTATGTTATCAATATTATCCTCTAAGAAAGATTCAAGCTTTTCTTTGTGTTCAATATTCAAATAATTACGATCCCACTCGCATGCGTGATAAACAATTTCTGTTTTTTCAAATAAATTTAATGGCTTAAAAGGAGGGTTAACATTATAATATATTACGTTATTAAGCTGTTTATCGTATCCCTCATATATATCATCCTCAGTTAGAGCTAATATTTTTATTCCAGAAGCTTTTGCAGCGCGTAAAGCATCAGGAGACATTTTCCAAGCAGGGGGTCTAAATATCGGTTTAAATAACTCTGAAAGGTTCACAGCTTCAGTAACTTTGTACATCTCTTCAAATAGTTTCATTGCCTGTTCATAATTTAAATTTTTAAATTCATCATTATTTGTGACGCCAGGGATCCCGTGATGATAGCCATGATATCCTATCTCAAAATTTTCTTTTGGCAATGCTTTTAAAAGTTCGCAAAATTCTGGAAATATATCTAATCTTAAAGGACCTTTTGTTGCAGTTGGGCCCATTGTTCTCCAATAAGAAATTGGAACAAAAAGAGTAAACTTAATCTCCGGAAAAACAGCAATCATTTCAAAACATCTTTCCAGAACATTTGCTGATGAGTGAGGATGTGGAGACACATCATCAATACTTATGTTTACTTTATATTGCATATTATATCTGCGTATTTATCAACAACTTTGTCGATAGTATCATCATATTGTAAAACTTTGTTTTTATAAAAATCATAATTTTCACACATGGCTTCTATAGAAGCTATCATATCAGCTGGATTATCAAAACTTAAACCATACTTATTACAATAATTGTCAACGCTTCCACCGTTTTTATGATATACAACGGGTAATCCAGCAGCCAGTCCCTCTAACACATGATTAGCTCCAGCTTCCTCCTCTGAAGCTGTAAAGTATACACTATTTTCTGATAATATTTTTGCTATTTTGTCGTTATCGCCAGTTGCTTCAATATACCTAGTATTAGTAAAGCCTATGTTATTTGGTAATCTTCCAATATATGTAAATGAGTACTTATTGTTTGCACCAACATACTGATCTAAAAGCTTATAAAAATGAAATCCTTTTTTAGGATTTGTAGACCAATGATGTGTAATAATATTATAAGATTGACTATCGTTGTTTCTATATTTATAGAATTCTTTTAAAGGAGCATTGTAAATGATCTCACAGTTATCCTTAGAAAATTCTATTTTTTGTTTTGACCACTCGCTAGGAAATATTAAAAAATCAGATATATTACTAGTTTTCTTTACTAAATCAAATAACTCGGGTTTTCCATGTGTGCCAACATCTCCAACCCTTTGAATAATTTTAGATTTAAATAATGTTCTATGATTTAAAAAATGCTGATACCATTCGCCATGTTGGTTGGGCCGCGGGTCCTGGCAATATATTACATCAATATCTTCGTCAAATAATCTATAAACAACCTCATGCCCTAGATTTAGTAATTTATTCTCTAGTTTAGATATTATCTTGTTACCGCCGCCCCATGGGCCGGTCACGGGTTCACGATTAATATAAATTTTCAAGTTAATCGCCCTTTAATATTCTGTAACTGTCACTATCAAAATGCTGTGTTGAGAATTCAAATAATTCGGTATCTTCTAAAGCTATCATTTGATGTTTCAGGCCCCTATAAACATGAAAATTATCACCTTTCTCCAATATAAGCTCTTTTGCAGTTTCAATATCCTCTTTCTCGGAATATTTTACTAATATTTTGCCAGATTGGACATAAAATACTTCGTCTTTTAATTTATGGTAATGCCAGGAACATTTTTTATCTTTAACAAAATAAAGTAGCTTTCCACAATATTCTTCGTTGTTGACGATCCATTTTTCGAATCCCCAACCTTTTGGTATAAATTTAATCGGCAAAGAAGTCTTCATCTCTTACTGCCTTGTCATCAATATAAAAATCGCCACTGGGTTTGCCTAAAAATAATAAATGATATTTGCATCCCCATTTTTCAAGTTGGTTTTTTGTCAAAGAGTAAAATTCTTGACTTGCTAGTTGGGGATTATTTTTATTTCTTCCCATTCCGCGAGCTGTATAATATATGATTGTATGGCCAGAATTATACAAATTATTAATTTTTTCAATTCTTTCCGGCATAGGAGAGCTTTGCCAATAATCTTGATTGTGTTGTGGGAGCTTGCAAATTGTTCCATCTATATCTACTACATAAGTCATAAATCTTCCTTTTTTACAATATATGTGCCAAAATTTTTAACCGAAACTGCTGCTACGTTATTTGCGAATTCAATTGATTTTTCTATATCGCCATTTATCAGATAAGAATTTATAAATCCAGCAAAAAAAGAGTCGCCGGCGCCGCAGATATCAAATACTTCCACATCTTTTGTTGGAAAACTAATACCATTCCATATGGCTCCCTTTTTTCCTAAAGTTACAATTAATTCACAATTTTTAGGCAATGTTTTAATCTTTTTATTTTCTTTCTCATTAATTTTTATAATAGAACCCGGGAAACAAGACAAATCAGTTTTTTTACTATCCACAAAAACTGGTATATTTTCTTCTTTAGCTTTTTTAGATATTTTTCTTGCAGATTCAGAAGAAATGTATCCTTTATCATAATCAGATATAACAACACCACTGAACAGCTTAAAATTTATTTTGTCGATCGTTTCAAAAGATATAGAACTTACTTTTTTTTCTTCTCCATGATCTACTCGTAGCATATGTTGCATAAAGGTGTCCTCAACAAATCTTTCTTTAACAATTTTTTCTTTATTTGTATAAAGAACAGTATCAAAAAAGAAATTTTCTAAATGTTGTTGGACATTTAGAACCATTCCTGGTCTAGTCTCGGTCCGTAAAATTTTTAATATTGGTACAGGAGCTTCGGGGCTCATTCTATCACAGATACCATAATGATACCTATCCAAACAAGAGTCACCTATTATTAATATTTTTAATAATTTGTGTTGTTGATTGTCCATCTAAATACTTAAATATTTTTATTTTATGAAGGCCGAAACCTACGACTTCTTCTTTTTTATAATCTCCGCCTTTTATAATAATATCAGGATTTATTGATTTTATTAAATTGATTGGAGTATCTTCATTAAAAATTATAACTTCATCGACGTATTTACACGATTCTAACACAAATTTTCTATCATTTTCAGAAATAATAGGACGATTAATACCCTTTAAGCGCCTGACACTTGCATCACTATTTAATCCGACAACTACGTGTCCAAAACTTTTACAATATTTTAGTAATTCAATATGCCCTCGGTGTACAATATCAAAGACACCGTTTGTAAAGACTTTCTTTTTTTCTTTAATAATTATATTACTCATTTAAGCTCTTTAAATATTCTGAAGCTATTTTAACAATCTCTTTTTCGTTATGATTTTCAACGTCTTTTTTACACTGTTCACACGGTATTTTTAATCCACAAGGGCCATGACTAGAAATATTAATATTAATATTCTGCGGGTATGCAACCATCTTTTCGGATTGATATCCAGTAAATATAATAATAGATTTTGTAGAAGTGGTTGTAGCTCCGTGGGCCATACCGCCTTCGGTGCTTAAAAATAAATCCGAATGTTCTATTATTTCAGTTGCTTCTCTAAAGGTTACTATACCAGTAAAGTCTATAACGTTATCTAATATTTTTGAGCCTTTGGCTCCTATCTGTATAACTGTTCTTAATTCACTCAACTCGTTAACAATTTTTTGCCATTTTTCAAATGAATACGATCTGTTTGGGGTATAGTTTGTTTTTGAATGTGGTTCGATAACAATAAAATTTTTATCTACTTTTTTTAAAATCTCTCTAGCTTTTTGTTTCTCTTCATCTAAAAGAAAAAATTCACATCTTAATTCTGGCTCTAATATATCGTAATATTCACAAATTTGCTCAATTATATGTTTATCTCCTCTCTGTACAACCCGGTGGGGTAAATCTTGCTTACAATAATTTGTTTGTGGCAAATTCATCGGAAGAACAAACTTTGGCTCATAACTTATATCAGTAGTAAAATAGGGATTATTTACAAATATTTCACTTTGTATAACATTAGCCGCTTGATTACCAATAATTTCAACCGGAAGTATCTTAAGATTTTTATTTTGAGACTTATTAACCAGCTCTCTAGCAACGGCTGTCCAAGTTAAGTGTCCTCCGAGACCCATAGCCACCCCTTTGGTTTAAAATACTTTCATATAATTTCTTCTACAATTCTTACAAAATCATCAGCATATCTTTCTTGTGTGTAATATTGAGCATATTGTAAACCTTTTTCTACTAGCTTAAGTCTCTCTTCTTCATTATCAATATAATATGATAGCTTTGAGATTATCTCATCGTCGGTCATATCCATATTAATATCAATAACAAAATCTTTAAACAATAGCTGTTCTTCTCCAGGAAGATCTGCTGCTATGGCACTAGCACACATAGGTATCTCAATATATTTACCAAATCGAGATTTTGGTTGTCCACTACATGTAACGCATATTTTGGCAGAATTTAATGTTTGGGCGTATTCAAAACTATTTCTATCTGATGCCGCGTCATGTAAGAGACCGCCGGGATGTTGTAAAACTCCGCATCTATACTTCTGTGACATCTTAGGTAAAATACTATTTGCCAACCTTATTCTCAACGGATAATGATCGCCTAAAATTGATTTGGTATATACAGCGCCGGCTAATAGAATATCATATTTCTTTGGAAGCTGATAATCTTTATAAATCATCTTTTCTGCACAATGTGGAATATTGACAAATTTTATACTTGAATTCTCATATAGTTTTTCAAAGTGTTGCATATCATTAAGATGATGACAAATAACTAATTGTGCTCCTGATTCATCTATTTCTTTTTTTGTCCACGGAACATCAAACATCTCATTGTAACGAATACACTTAAGAGGCTTTGCTTTAGAAAACTCTTTTAATTCTAAAGGTTTAAAAGCTATAACTACATCTGGCTGCTCATCACCGTATATATTATCTATATTTTCTTGTACTGTCTTTGAATCATCATAGTTAGACCAACCTAATCCAGACCAAGTTAAATCTGTAAGTTTACCTATTGCGCGCATGCCGTGAAATCTAACACGAGACATCTTTGTGTCGTAAGATTTCTTATTGCAAAGATATAAAACTTTCACAGAAACTTTCTCTTAAGTTGCTCGTATAAGCACTCTGGATCATACGAAGCGTTCTTATCCTGATCTGCTCGTCTCTACATCTCATTCCAAAGATGTATACCGTATACATTTTCATCAAAATTAAAATTGACTTCAGGATTCAAGAAAATATTCCACAAGGCACCGGGTATCGG
>MDSZ01133796.1_pt1 | contig 10889 bp, 12 predicted proteins | sample 811201 | NCBI WGS metagenome assembly MDSZ01 (sample SAMN05326647, study PRJNA326480) | marine metagenome | isolation source: seawater | place: Indian Ocean: North | collected 2010 | reverse complement strand
TTAAACGAAATGTATTTCCTTTCATTACTTTAACTCTATGACCCATCATACTCATTTTATGTAACGATGGTTGGCGATTAAATAATACATAATCATTATCAAGTAAATGTCTATTAACGATATCACCATTTTTAATAATCATATTTTCTTGTGTGGAATGTTGAATAGAGATTTTTAATTTACCATTATTTTTAAGAATCGTTTTAGCTCCGGGCCATTTTGTTGGTCCATTTTTAACTAATTCTTGTAATCTTTCTATATTAAATGAATTAACTGTTTCAGGAATAGTTAAATTAGTAGCAATTTTAATTGGAACTCCTAATTGATCTAATTCCAGATTAGGATCAGGTGTAATAACACTTCTCGCAGAAAAATCAACTCGTTTTCCCATTAAATTATTTCTAATTCGACCTTCTTTTCCTTTTAATCGTTGTCTGATAGATTTTAAAGGTCTGCCTGAACGATGTGTTGCTTGCGAAACACCAGGTAATTCATTATCAACTAATGTCGCTACATGATATTGTAACACATTAATCCAATCTTGAATGATTTCTTTTTTTGCATTATTTTCAATTTTACTTCTTAATGTATTATTTGCTTTAATAATATCTGATAATTTATGAGTTAAATCATCATCCATTCTTTGAGAATTTTCTTGTTTAACTGATGGACGAACTGATGGTGGAGGAACAGGTAATACTGAACATATTAACCATTCTGGTCTACACCAAGCTGGATCGAATCCCATAAATTTACTATCTTCATTAGATATTCTTTCAAAAATTTGTTTCATTAATTCAACATCTAATAATTCTTTTTTATCAGGTATTCCCTCTTCTTTCCAGTGTAATAATATACCCGCGATACCATCTATTTTATAATTAGAAGGTTGAATTGCCCCACAACCATCAGTTGTTTCTTGACCACAGGTTTTAACCTTACTACATAAATTATATACTTCCGTCCATCTAACTTTACCAGGTTTTTTATGTAAAATTTTACATAATTCAGATTCTTTATCAATTAATAATTTACTACACTTAAAACAAACACATTTTAATACTTTAACTATTGTATTTATAAAATGATAATTTATTACAGGTTTAACTAATTCTATATGACCAAAATGACCTGGACAACAATGATTTGTTTGATTACACGTATTACATACAATATCTCTATCAGTTACACCCATACGAATATCAAATAATCCTTTAACTACAGGAACATCTTTTTCATATGTTTCAAATTTAGTTACCTCAACTACTGAATTTTTTCTAATATCTTCCGGTGATGCAATACTAAATTGTATACCATCCACATTTTTTATATCAGGTAAATTGTGAGACATAGTATATTATATTAATTAATTATATTTTAAATAAAAATCAAATTTATACTTTAATCTTTTTTAAATAAATTTGATTTTTATTATAAATCTACAAATTATAAGTAGAATGAAATATATTTATATAACATCATCTGAATTAGCTAAATTAACAGGTCATAATAAATATGAAAGTATTGATAAAACAGTAAATAGATTACTTAATAAATTAGGATTAAAATCAATTTATATACCTCAATCAAATATAGAAGAAGGATTAAATAATTTAACTAAATCACAATTAATTATTTTAAAAGAAGAATTATCTAATTTAATCACTGATAAACTTGATCAATTTAGTAATTGTAATCAAAATATATTTTTAATCAAAAAAGAAATACAAAAAAATATAATTAAATATATTATTCAACCTACACAAAATGCTGGATTATCAGAAGAAGACTCTAAAAATTTATTATATTCAAAAACAATGAATAATGGTATATTACAAACTATTAATGATTATATTTGTAAAGATTTAAGAATCAGAAGAGGCAATACAAAAGAAAAACAAAATATTGATCAATTACAAACATCTAAAAATGTTCAGATTAAACAACGAAATTCAAAATTATATACAAAAGAATTAATTAGAAATGATAATTATTGTATTATTTTAAAAGGTAAAGTTGATGGTATTTTAGATGATGTTATTATTGAATCAAAAAATAGGAGCAATAAATTATTTTTAGAACTCCGTGATTATGAAAGAGTACAATTAGAAGCCTATATGTTTTTAACTGGTCTCAATAAAAGCATATTAACTGAACATTATAATAATACATCAAACCAAATTTCATATAATCACGATAATGAATTTTGGTCTCTATGTATAGATTCTATTATATTATTTATAGATACATATATTGTTCCTCATATAAAATAATAAATATCTTTATTAGTTAGTTAGTTTGTAATATTTTTTTTAATCATAGAATCTTTTTCGAGTAAATAAGGAGGTAATTCTTTGATTAAATTAGTATAATTATTTTGTTGATTTCGCATCCATAATTTAGTGATATTAAATTCTTTTTTAGGAGCTATTGAAAATCCATTTAATTCTTCCCAATCATCTGGATTTTTTAAGATATCTTCACTTAAACAATGTAATAATATTTTACAAAATTCAGATTTAATCATTTCTCCAGGTATTTTAAAAGATATACAACATCCTTCACTATTATCTGGATCTTCCCAATTTGGAAATATACCATCTCTCATTAAAAAAAACATCCCATTCTGTAAATGATTTAATTGAATCACACCCTCAAATAATTTATAATCTAATAAATTATGAAATGTATAAAATTTAGTATATGATGATTTCGTCCATGATGTATCTTTAATTGAATGAAACCACAAAATCCATGAAGTATTTAATTCGTACATATTATATATATTTTTTATTATTATTTATTTTCTTAAATGATTATTTTTTTCTTATATAATTAAATAACCAACAAGGTATTGTATCTTTTTCTATTTTTAATAATATTAATTCATTATTTAATTCATAAAAATATAACCATTCTGTAGGTATAAATAATATATTATCTTTTTTAAGGTTTATTTTAATACCCCATTTTTTTATATTATTTATATCTAATCCTTTTATATCTGTTTCATGTTTTGGATTAAAAATATAAATAATTAAATCATTATATAACGGTTGAAATAATAATGTTTCATGATAATTTTTAAATAATTTAGATTGATAGTTTCCTTTATATAATGATAAACTATATGATATATTACAATCTATAGTTTGCTTAAACAATTGATATATATTTTGAGAATAAGTTATTAAATTAAAATCATCAATTAATTGTTTATTATTTTCAATTTGTATATTTGTTGAATTAACTAATTCTTGTAATGATAATAAAGTATCATTATGTTTAATAATATATCCCGGTATTAAATAATTCATATTATGAATAGTTAATCCTAAATTATTTTCAGAATGTAAAATTAATAATGGATTTTTATCTTTTAATTCATCTTGAATTTTATCTTTATGAGGTATAGATATTGTTATTAATTTTGAATTAGTATTATATTGAATCAATGAATGAATATAATGTATTGAATATAACAAATATATTAATATACATATCTTTAAAAAGAATATTATCATTTAAAATATATAAAGGATTAATAAAATATTAATATATAATGACCGAAGTAAAAGAATATGGAACTCATATTGGGAGAGTTATTCGTTTTTTTAATAGAAAGGGATATGGTTTTATCAATGATTTAACTGATAATAATGATTATTTTGTTCATAATACAGAAATTCAATGTAAAGAAGGAGTTTTTCGTAAATTATATCCAGGAGAATATGTTTCTTATAATTTAGTTGAAAGACAAGGAAAAATGAATTGTTCTAATATCAGAGGAATTATGGGAAATCCTCTTTTAATAGAAAATGAAGAACATTCATATCGTGTTTATCCTAAAGAGGCTTATAGAGAATGGTCTTATAATCAGGATAATAATATATCTTGTGATAATACATCTGAATCAGATGATGATACAAAAGATGAAGGTGTAGAAGAAGAAGGTGTAGAAGAAGAAGGTGTAGAAGATGAAGTTGAAATTATTAATAAAGAGGCTCCTGAAGGATTAGAAGTAGCTGAATTTGAGGGTTTAAATATTAATGAAGAAATGAGTTAAAATATATATATATATTTTTATAAATTTGATTTAAAAACTTATTACTATAAGTAAATTAGTAATAAAAAAATGCCGAATAAAAAGGGAGGAAAGAATTTTAAAAAAGGTAAAAAGAATAGATTCGCAGATGATAAAAAACAATTAATTAAAAAAGATATAGATGAATTACAAGAATATGCACAAGTTGTAAATGCGAAAGGAAATGGAAGATTTGAATTAAATTGTTGTGATGGGGGAAAAACTCGTATGGGTATGATATGTGGAACAATGAGAAAGAGAGTATGGGTAAATAGATCAGATTTAGTATTAATTTCATTATGGGAAGGTATGACTGATGATACAAAATGTAGTATAATTCACAAATATACTGAAGATGAAGCAAAACAACTTAAAAAAGAGGGTGAATTACCAGAAAATTTTAATTTAAATTTAGATGAATTAGATAATAATAGTGATGAAGATAATGGATTTATTATGGATCAACCAAGTGATTCAGATTCAGAATCATCATCAGAAGAGGATATTAATATAGAGGAAATTTAATCTATGGTTTTAATATATGGAAATATGTGATCAATATATTCATGAATTGATTCAGTTAATACCTGAATTAAATGATTTCCATCAATTACCAGAATATAAACATCTACGTTCTAAATATTCAAATATATTGACAAAAGAATTTCAAAAAAAAGAAAGAGAACTTATTAAAAAATATCATAAAATAGTCAAAGAAAAAAAAGAAAAATCTTTTTATGATCTTATTTTTTATGAAGATTTAAAGATTATGTTAAAAGAAACTAAATATATATCATTAGATCATATACCAATAGATTCATTGAATAATTTTCCATTAAATTATATAGCTGAATTACAAGGAGAAACTGATTATGAATTTACAGATAAACAGAGTTATTTAGATTTTTTAAATCGTTTTAAGGGAATACCGGGTATAACTGATAGTATAATTTATAATATGAATAAAGGTATACTAAATAAAGATACAGTTCCTAAAATAATAATATTAGATTTATTAGAACAATATAATTCTTTTTTATCTATGGATATAGAATCTTTATCTGTTCCAAACAATGTAAAAAAAGATGTCTTTTTTTCAATAGAAACATATGTATATCCGGCAATTAAGAAAATTAAACAATTTTTAGAAGATAAATATTTATGTAAATGTACAGATAAAATTGGATTATATTCTATAACAGGTGGATTAAATATTTATAAAAATTTAGTGGAAGAACAAACAATAGAGGGATTAACACCTATAGATATTCATAATTTAGGATTACGAGAAGTAAAAAGATTAACTAATAAATTAAATCAATTAAAAAGAAAGATGAAATTTAAAGGTTCTTTAAAAGAATTTTATGAATATAATAGATCTTCGTTTAAAGATAAAAATACAATTATTAAACAATCAAAACAAATTCAAAATGATATCTATGATAAAATTTATAAAAAATATTTTGTGAATGATTTAAAAAAAAATGAATTAGCTGATATTAAAAGAATAAAAGGAGATAAATCGCGATTATATGCTTTTTATATAGGAACTAAAAAAAGAGGAACTTTTTATATAAATACAAACAATTATAAAGATCTAAATAAACATGAATTATTAACTTTAACATTACATGAAACTATTCCAGGTCATCATTTACAATTAATAACACATAATAGATCTAAAGAATTACCATTATATATCCAAGGATCTAATAACACAGCTTATTGTGAAGGATGGGGTCTTTATTGTGAAAATTTTACTGATCTCCATAATGATAAAGAATTAATATCTAAATATCAATATGAACTTCAAAGAGCAGTACGTTTAGTTGTTGATACTGGTATTAATGCATTTAAATGGTCTTATGAAAAATCATTTAATTATATGAAAAAAAACTTGGATTACACTGATATAGTTATAAAAAATGAAATAATACGTTATATATGTATACCAAGTCAAGCATTAGCATATAAAGTGGGAGAATTAACTATATTATTTTTAAGAGATAGATATTTAAAAAAACATCCAGGAGATATAAAAGGATTTCATAAATTATTTTTTGATATAGGTCCTTGTCCTTTAAATATATTAATAAAAGAATTCATAAAAAAGAATTTATAATAAAAATATAATTAATATATATATGATAATTGATAATATTGATTTTCAAAATACTGCGGGATATAGTTTTACAGGTGGAGAAGGAGCATCAGCTGATATAGTTGGACCTGATAATTTAACAATATATGGGGGTGGATCGAAACGTAAATCTACAAAACGTAAATCTACAAAACGTAAATCTACAAAACGTAAATCTACAAAACGTAAATCTACGAAAAAGCTTTTAAGAAAACCTATATCTAATAAAGTTAAACAAATGTCTAAATTAAGAAGAAAAAATATTAAATTTATTGAAAAAAGAGAAAAAATATTATCTAAAAGACTTAAAAATCGTAAACATCGTAATGATATAATAGATTCATTGGTAACAAATGAAAAAATACCTCAACAAACTGTTAATAAATTATCACCTAATTTAAAAAATTTTATCTCAAAATTACCCACAGATTCAACTAAATTAACCAGTTGGCCAAGTTTAGGATTAGAAGAACCGGAAAAACATCCAGGAACACGAACATTAAATTCTGCAAGAGCTAAATTAGCAGAAGCTCTAAAATTAAAACATACTAAAAAAATAAGCAAACCAGCAGATAAAAAACAAGCTATGGTAGCTGTAAAAAATTTAAAAAAAATGTTAGAACAATCACCAGTATATAAAGATAAATCTGTAATTAAATTTAGTGATTATAAATCTAAAACCCCTTCTAAACTAAAAGCTGCTCTCAAAAAGAAAAAAAGAAGAAAAGGATCAGTGCGTTAAATAATTAAATTTGATAATTAAACTTTAAAATATTTTATTATAAATGAGTCAATTTACTTTTGGTAAATTTAAATTTACTCCTATAAGTGAAGTATTTCATAAAAATTATTATTATATAGATTGGATTTCTAAACAACCATGGTTTAAGAATCATTTTAAAGAACAATATTTAGAATGTAAACAATTATTAGATGAAAGAAATAAACAAAAACTTAATGTTGTTGAAAATGATGATGATATTATTATTTATACCGATGGGGCTTGTAAAAGAAATGGAACTCCAGATGCCCGTGCTGGAATAGGTATTCATTTTTCTAATAAAAATACCTATAAATTTGATGATATCAGTATGGCTTTAGATGTACCTAAACCTACGAATAATGTGGCAGAATTACAAGCTATCTTAACCGCAATTAATACTGTAAAAGATAAAGATAATAAAATTATTATTTATACAGATTCAGAATATTGTATATTATGTATAACAAAATGGTATCCTCATTGGGTTAAACAAGACAAATTAAAAGATAGAAAACATCTTCATTTAATACAAGATGTTTATAATTTATATAATACTTATAATATTCAATTTATTCATATACGAGCTCATACAGGTATAAAAGATGAACATTCTTTGGGAAATGAACAAGCAGATTATTTAGCCAGAATATCTTTGGTTGAAAAATAACCTTGGTTGAAAAATAACATGATTTAAACTTTCATAGGAGCACTTATTCTTGAATAACTTTGATAATCATTTAATGTAAACATATCTTCATTTATACTATCTATATCAGTTAATTTATCTGATATAGTTAAGGTAGGAAACACTTTAGGAACTCTTTTTAATTGTAATAAGACAGCTGTATCATGTTCTTCATATATATGAGAGTCTCCTAAAATATGATAAAGTTTCCCTGGTTTATAACCAGTCAGTTTACATAAGATATAGGTCAAAAATGAATAAGATGCAATATTAAATGGTACTCCTAAAAACATATCACCACTTCTCTGATATAATTGACACGATAATGTATTTTCATTTGTATTTACATAAAATTGAGATAATATATGACATGGTGGTAACGCCATTTTATCTAATGCGGCAGGATTCCAGGCACTTAAAATTAATCTCCGTGAATTTGGATTTTCTTTAATTTCATTTATTAACCATTGTAATTGATCATATCCTTTACCACTATAATCTGTATATCTATTTTGATAATCAGCTCCAAAATGTCTCCATTGAAAACCATATATAGGTCCTAAATCATCTTCTTCATAGGGTAAACTACGACTTTCTAAAAATGATTTTGATGCATTTGCTGACCATATATTAACATTTTTATCTTTTAATTCTTGATTATTTGTTGAACCTTTAATAAACCATAAAAGTTCTCTTAATATAGTCTTATATCCCATTTTCTTTGTAGTTAATAATGGAAATCTTTCTAAATTAAATACTAACTTTTCACCAAATGAACTTTTTGTTATACCATTACGCCCTGTAATTATATTACCTTCTTTCATAATTGAATCCATTAATTGTAAATACTTATATTCATCATTATTAATCAATTCTTTTTTTTGATAAACTATAAATGATAATTTTAAATTTTTTACTAAATATTTATTTGTTTCTGGATCATATATACGAGTATCAGTTTTTTCAGTTCTTTGTTTGATAATATCCATTAATGGTAAAACACTTGAATAATTAAAATATTTTGATTTATCATTCCCTTTCCATTGATCATCTATTTCGGTTATATATAATTTATTAAGATTATTAGGATATTCTTGTAAACATTGTTTATAAATAGAAGCACCACCTATAATAAATATTTCTCCAAAATTATTTTTTATATCTTCTATATGTTTAAATACCCTATCCAATGACGGAAAATTACATATATCATCTATTTCATTTCTATGATTTTTTGTTAATATAATATTATAACGTTCTTTAAGAGGCTTTGAAGGCAACGATAACCATGTATTATATCCCATTACAATTATATTTTGTTTTGGTTCATTATGTCCTTTAGTTACTTGACTAAAATAATGAAGATCTTTACTTGATGTTGAATATAAATCATTTTCTTGACCAAGCAATCCTTTTTTATTTACACAAGCTATTAAGTTATACATCATTTATATAATTTATTACAAATATTTTTAAATAAAAATATCCATAATTGATATAATGAAACGTAAACACAATAATTTAATTAATATTATACTTATAATTGCTTTACTATTTTTGATATATAATATCTTAAATAAAAAACCTCAAAAAATTATAGTTAAAGAAAAAATTATTTACAAAACAATAAATAAAGAATCTCATGAAGACCCTTATAGAGATAATTCTTATATACCAGATAATAAAAGATCTCGTAATTATCCACCTTTTAATATAAAAACAAGAGGTCCTCCACAAGAATACGATATGGTAGGATTTTTACAAGATCCAGAAGATTCTTCAAAACTTCAACAATTATATGGACGTAAAACATATCCTAATTCTAATAATTGGAATTATTTCGTAAAATCTGATCAATATCATCAAATACCCATACCAGTATCCTTGGATGGACAAAATTGTACAGATGAACGAGGATGTAAAGAATTACAAGATAAATCCTCTATAAAATTATTCGATAAAGAACACACCGCAACTATCTATAAACCAGAACCCTATTATTATAACCCACATATAATTTAATCATCCTTTGAATGCTCTTTAACCTCTTCATCATTGGAACCTTCATCACTAACTTCTTTATCTTTCAAATCTTCACTATTCAAATCTTCAGTATTCAAATCTTCATCATCAGATGATTCAGTATAATTACCTGGATCTTTAATTTCTTGAATATAATCATATACTATTTTTCGGCTGGCACCAATCATAATATTACATAAATTATTCATATATTCTTTTAATTTTGTAGGGAACCATAAACATAAACCATATTTATAATATTGCTTAATGAAAAATACTTTATCATCAATATCATTAATTATATCTTCAAAATTTTCATCTTTATTATTACTATTAATATAATATTCCATCAATATATCTACAACCTCATCCATCAATAAAATTAAGTCAGCCCTTGTATAACCATAATACTTATCTGAATATACACCATGAATACTATTCATTAATTGATGAAATGTAAAATATATTGGATATTCTAATTCTTTTAAAGCATAAATTGTATTGAATCCATCTTCTGTACATTCTATAAATTCTTTATTTTTAATAGTAAAACGATTATTTAAAAAATTATCTTTTTTTGATAAAAAAATTAAATTATTTATTGATACTTTATCTAAATTTGTCTCTGCCATAATTATATATATATTTATTTATATATAATTTTTAAATACTAATTAAAAAATGAATTTATTTATAATTCTTTACCGTGATCAGGATGTCTTTCTTTTAAATGAATGCGCGCTACCAACGGATCTAATATAAATCTCGAACCATAGTATACAAACACCGAAAATAGTACGGCATGTAATGCACGTGTCCCATCTTTACCAACACGAAGCCCTAAATTTGCTAATTGTTTTTCTACAATATTAAGTAATTCAGTCGTAGATAAAATGTAAAATACGACACCTGCATAAACAGAGGTTTGTATCATACGAGAGCTCCATTGTTCTTCAACAAAATATTCTGCTTGTGAAAGGGAACCTTTAAGAAAATCAAATAATCCATCAGCCATTTTTATATACTAGTATAGAAAAAAATAAACATTATTTTTTCAAAAATATTTTATTAATATAGACACCATTTATATAAATATAATTATATTTCTTACATTTCTGAATAATTGAATGCATCTGTTCCATATTTTTTTGAGTTTCTAATAAAATACAATCAAAATTAATATCTTCAAATATTC
>MDSZ01132837.1_pt1 | contig 10890 bp, 12 predicted proteins | sample 811201 | NCBI WGS metagenome assembly MDSZ01 (sample SAMN05326647, study PRJNA326480) | marine metagenome | isolation source: seawater | place: Indian Ocean: North | collected 2010 | reverse complement strand
AAAGTCGGAAAAAATAAGTATGTCAATTTTCTTAGCTATTTTTTTAAACTTATTTAAAATCTTAGCTTCTAATTTTTTTGATATATTTTCTTGATTTATTTCGGTTAATCTAAATAAAGTATTATTGTCGCTTATGTATCTGTTTTTAACTGTTGTTAATCTTGTTGAGTCCTCTATGATTTCACTCTTTACTCCGTATCTTTTTAAAAGATTAGATGCTAATTTACTAGTTTTGTCTTTACCGGCAACTCCAAAGTAATGCGTTTTAGCTCCCATACCTGCAGCATGAGCCGCAACTATAGAAGCGCCTCCTAAAAAAATTTCTTCATCTATAGGTGAGGCTACAATTGAGTGATCTTCTTGCGACATCCCGATTGGGTCGCAGTAAATATATTTATCTAAGATAAGGTCACCTATTACACAAACTTTTAAATTTTTAAAACTTTTTATGCTATTGATGATTTCATTGGTATTTAACTTATTTCTTCTAAGGTAATCTTTAGTTTTATCTAATATTCCTCTATCAATTATTTCAACTTCTTTTCTAATAAGATCAATAGAAGAAAATATTGTATCACCAGAGCTAAAGATTAATTTTCCTCTAATTTTTTTAACAATTTCATCCTCTTCATTAAATTTTTGTTCATGTTCTTTTCCTTTGACAATAATATTTGGTTTAATTTTTAAAATTGTTTTAACCAATGAGTCCTTTATTAGAATAACCTCATCAACTAACTTATTATTTTTTAAACTATCTAATCTTAATTTTTCAGAAACATGTGCTGCTTTTCCCGCTACTTTATCAGATAAAACGCCTACAACTAGTTTATCACCGTGACTTTTTGCGAATTTTATAAGCCTTAGATGCCCTGGGTGAAGCACATTAAAAGATCCTGATACAAAAACTGTTTTCATTTATCTTTTTATTATTTTTAGATTAGGCAAAGGAATTATAAACTTTCCTCCATTTTTTAAATATTTTTTATTTTTTTTAATTATCTTATTTTGATGTTGCCAAGCTAAAACTATAACCGAATTTTTAAATTTTTCGTAAATTTTTTCTCCTTTAAGAACAGGGATATGAAACCCAGGGCTAAATAATCCTTGTTTTATTTTGTTATCATCGACAATGAAATCTAAAAATTTATTTAAACCAAATTGATGTATTAGAATTGTAGTGCTGTGAGATGCTCCATACCCTATTAATTTCATATTTTTATTTTTAATAGATTTTAGAGTCTTAATTATTTTCTCACCAATTTTATCAATCCTTTTTTTGAATTTTTTAAAATATTCTAATTCATTTAAGCCCATTTTTTTTTCTTCATTGATTAATTTTGAAACAAATTTACTTTTAAAATTATTATTTTTTCTTTTGATTAAAAGAAAGATAGAGCCTAATTTCGGAATTGTTTTTTCTGCGTAAATAATTTCAAGTCCTTTTCTCTCAAAAAATATTTTCAAAAAACTTAAACTATAATAGGAATAATGTTCATGATAAATGTAATCAAACATATTTTTTTTAAATTGAGTTGGGTGATAACCGGTATTAATTGCCAAAGTGCCGTCTTTCTTTAGTATTTTTAATATATTATCAATAAAATTATTTATGTCCTCAATATTTGCAAACACGTAATTAGCTGAAATAAGTGAGGGGCTTAAATTTCCTTTAAGTTTATTGACTAACTTATCGTTAAAAAAACTATTAATAGTTTTTATACCTTTTTTGTTAGCTTTTTTACACACATTTACTGCAGGTTCAATTCCGACAACATTTATTTTTCTTTTTTTAAAATATTTTAAAAATGTACCATCATTGCTTCCAATATCTAACACCGTATCTTTTTTGTTTAGTTTCAATTTTTTAATAATAAAGTTGACATTATTTTTATAGAATTTTTCCAAACCTAAGGTTATCTCGGTATTGTAAAGGTAGTATTTATAACTAAATTTCGGGTTCAATATGTGAGATAAATATAAATATTTGCAAGATTTACATAAGTATAAAACTAAAGGATATTTTTTTTGTTTAATATTTAACTCTTTATTTGTAATAAAATGATCCTCAAAAGGAGTTGGTTTAAGCGTTATTGCCTTAAATACTTTTTTAGAACCGCAAGCTCTGCAATTTTTTGAAAATTTTAATACACTTTTTGATTTGTTTATTAAATTTGAAAGCATTATTTTTTAAAAAACTTTTTACTTTTTTTATCTATTTGATGAAATTCAACAATATTTCCCTCAAAATCTTTTGTAACAAATTGCAATACCTTATCGGTCCTGCTTCTTTTTATAATTAAGTTTTTGTTATAAACTTCTAATTTTTTTTTAATTGAATAAATATTTCTTACATTTAAGCAAAAATGATAGTTTTTATTAGAATTTTTTTTGTTTTTTTTAAAAAATTCTAAAAATGTTTTATTCCCACATTTTATAAATACTCCGTAAATCACTTTTTTCTTATTCTTAAATTTATGTACAATTTTGAGACCAAGTATCTTTACGTAAAAATCAATAACTTTTTTTAAGTTAATATAAGGCATTGATACGTGGGATAAATTTTTGATCATATCTTTTTTATTTCCTTTATAGGTCTACCAAATGCGAGGGTATTACTTTTAATATTTTTATTAACCAAGCTTCCAGCTCCAATTTTTGCATTTTCCCCAATCTTTACGTTATTGAAGAGAGTGCACCCTGAGTGAATTGTTACATATTTCATTAGATGACAATTACCATTAATTATCGAGCCAGGATTAATTGTTACTCCGCATCCAATTACTGAATTATGCTCTATCGAGCTTTTTTCTTGGATTAATAACCCCTGACTTACTTCAACGTTATGACCTATAAATACAAAAGGCTCTATTATTGATCCAGCACCAATTAACTTCTTGTTCAAGATGACTGCTGATTTATGAATTACGGTTAAAACCTTAATTTTATTTTTTTTTGCTTTGTTAATTAGTTGATTTCTTAGTTTGCCATTTGATATTAAAATTAATACTTGATTAATCTTTTTTTTTTTTAAAAAAACACACCAATCCTCATCCACAATAAATGGTACATTTAAGTATTTATTATTTTTCGGATACTGGAAATTTTTAGATGGTTTGCCTCGTATCTTTTTTAAATCTATTTTTGGTTTTTTTTTAAATGGATGAATATAAAATTTAATATTATAATTTATCCATTGAGATACTTGTCCTGCTAATCCCTCCTCCCATCCAACAATAGCACAATTTTTCATATTTTATATTTTTTGACTTTTCTCAAAATTTTCTTTTGTTCCTATATCAATAAAAGGAAGAGAGGTTTTATAGGTATATATTTTACCCATTAACTTTGGAAGTACTTCAGTGCTAAAGTCTATAAAATCTTTGTTTTTAAGATATTTTAGCAGCTTTTTTGAAATAATATAAACTGCACCATTAGCAATATTTCCGGGTGAATTTTTCTTTTTTTCAAACATCTTTTTCACTACTCCTTTTTTTGAAATTTTTAAAATTCCGCAATTTTCAGGACTCTCTGTTTCAAATGTCATCATGGTCAAAAGGCAATTTTTGGGTCTTTTTTTATGAAATAAAATAAATTTTTTTAAATCATCTAAACAATAGTTATCAGAGTGTATTAACATTACTTCAGATGACTTATAGAAATTATGATTAGAAATTAATGTTTTAGCTGTACCGAGAATTTTTTTTTCTGTTGTTGTTGTCAAAAATTTTTTATATTTACTTTTTGATATATGTTTTTCTACCTTATCTCTTTTATAATGTAAGTTTATAAGAATATCTTTGATGCCAATTTTTAATAATTTTTCTATCCAAAAATCTAGTAAAACCTTTTTTTTAATTTTCATTAAGCACTTTGGTTTTTTTTTTGTTAATGGCATGAGTCTAGTTCCATACCCTGCTGACAAAAGGATTGCTTTCATATTAAATTATTTCAGGATACTTTTTTAAAAATTTTTCTGGAAAAATTCCATGACACTGTATCGTTTCAGTGGTGTAAATTTGTTGTTTGGTATTAAGTTTATTTTTAACTTCTAATTGATTTTTTTGTAATTCGTCAAAATCATCTTTTTTTAATCTTTCTAACATCTCCTCTGTAGCGTGCAGAATATCTTCTGGCGAGTTCTTTATATATTCTAAGTTCCACTCGTTATATTTTTTATCTACTCCAACATTTACCATTGAGTAAGGTGGAAACATTGTTTTATTAAGTTTAAGCAATTTATTTGAATTTTTGTCTTTTAATAATGATGGAACAAAAAAATCTCTTTTTTTTAAACGGAAATAAACGATACTATGAGAAGTGTTTGTTAAAATCACTGGAACATCAAATAAACATGCAATACTAAAAAATCCAGATGACGTGGCTATACAAAATTTAGAGTTCGCGGCTAATAATATGTCTAATTTTTTTGATTTATGTTTTGAGTGAGCATAGTCAATTAAACCTGGTTTTTCCTTAATTTTACTCATTGATTTATCTCCAACTCTTACAACTTTTCCACCTGACTTTATAACAAAGTCTATTGCTAGGTTATAATCCTCAATATTACCATTTCTAAAAAATTCTCTTTTAGAATTTTTTTTTTCTGCATATCCTGACTCACGTGCGTGTAAGGTTACAAACCAATCTTTTTGTAAATCAATTCCAATTTGTTTCAGCATATTTTCAGAGTCTTGTTTATCTTTTTTTGAAAGAGATAAAAAAGGAGTAGTGATTTTTTTTGATATTGTTCTGTGTTAATAATATTTTTTGCTATTTCTACCATTAAAAACTTTTTATTAATTGGAATAGCTAGATTAATCGGGACTGATAAATATTTTTCTAAAAAACTTAAATTTTTGATTTTATTTTTTTCCTTAATCAAATTAAAAAAAGGCTTAACATAATTGAATAAAGTTTGATTAGTTATTGACCATTTGTTTGAATTGCTAAAGAAAATTTTATCTATTAATGAAATAGTTTCAGCTTTATGAAAGTTTAAATTTTTAGACTCATGATAAACTTGAAAATGAAAAGGCATGCCAAAAGACCCTGTAAAAATATCTTTTCTTATAAAATCAACTTCAAATTTTGATAACCCAACGTCGATCAAATTTTTTTGACGAATGGAATAATAATTTTCTAATTTTTGAAAAACTTTTGGATTACAATTTTCCCACTCAATAATAATTTCTTCCCATTCTTTAAACATTTTTGGTCCTGGCAAATCTTTAATTTTATTGAAGTATTTTTTTTGATCATCGTAATCTACAATCTTGTTTTGTTTTTTTAATGTATTAAATTTTTTCGCTTGTATTTCAAATTTTGATATTTGACGAAAATTTACATCATAACCAATAATAAATAATATTTTATTAAATATATTGGAAAAAATATTTTTTAATCTTTGAAAATTAAAAATAGATAAATTCAAAATCACCTTTGTATAAATTTTTTTTAAAAATATACTTCCATTCAGATGGGGTAAAGAAACTTTCACAGGTTAAAGCCCAACACTGTAAGTTAAATAGCTCTTTTTCATTTCGATAGCTCTCTACCATTATGAAGGATCTTTTTGCAATTCTGTTTATTTGTTTAATGGACTGTTCAATCTCATATAAGTTAAGATTGTGGAACAATCCTAAAGACATAACTAAATCAAAAGATTTTTTTTTATATTTTAACTTTTTCCTGATATCTTTTACTGATAAATATTTTTTTATTTCTTTTTTTGAATTTTTGATTGCATATTTTGATATATCAAAACCAGAAATTTGTATTTGAGGTAGAACCTTCTTTATTTCATATAATAAATAACCTTTACCGCATCCCATGTCTAAAATTTTTGAGGAATTAGTTAATTTATAATTATTTATTATTTTTTTCGCCACTCCCTCTAATCTTCCATTTATATATCTATATCCTCCATATCCATACCTTCTATTTCCATCCCAATATTCTTTTCCATATTTTTTTGCTACTTTCATACAATGAACTTTTTCGTCAATCATTCTTTTCAAATGATTTCTTTTTGTTTTTTTATGATTTGCTGTTACAAAATTTTTTAGTTGGAAGGACATGAAATATTCTTTGCGCAATGTTTCAATAAAAAGTTAAGTTTAATAAGAGAATTTATCTTTGTTAGATCAGCTTTTTTTTTGATAACAATATTTTCGATTGCAAATGATACAAATTTTGATTTTTTGAGTAACTTACTTAAAACGGAAATCCTTTTTTTTTCATCATATGGAAGTTGAAAAATACTATACATTACAATCCCATTTACATTAGACAAACTATTTAATACCTCATCTAAAACATGATAAGTATTTTTCATTTTATGCTCTACAGAGCTCAAAAGAAAAATATAATTTTTACTTTTACAATATTCTCTAACAACTAAATTTTGAACTTTTTGAGGAATAATTGTGCCATTTATTTCTCTAGAAAAAATATAACCTTTTACTTTTTTAAACTTCATCAGGTAATTTATATTTCAAGCCTAACTCGGATAATGGTTTCAATTTAAGTGGTGAAAAAAATTCACCGATTTTTTTTTCAGAGTAAGGTGTAAAAGGATTTTTAAATCTACAATTCATAGACCATCTAGTCTCTTTTTCTTTATTCATAACATTTCCGTGAGGTAAAGATTGGTTGAACAATAATATCTGACCATAATCTATTTTTAGCCACTTAAATTTTTTTCTAAATTTATTGAAAGTATTCAGTTTTTTTTCTTTTCTTTTTTTGTAATATTTTTCGAAATTTTTGTATTGACTATAAGGAAGTATATACATGCTTTTAGTTTTGTAACAATCTACTAGGGGCAACCAAACCACTATTTCAAAAGGTGAATTGCCATCCCATGTATCAGCGTGTGTATGAAGTAGAGAGCTTTTATCTTTTGGAAATTGTATGCTCAAGTTAATTCTATTTTGCATTACCAATTCTTCACCAACCAAAATATCTAGGTATGGTTTGCAAATTTTATAGTAAAGTCTTTTGAATTTTTTCGAAGAATTTACTCTATCAATAATTTTAAGCCTAAAATCATTAAGTCTTGTTTTTTTTACAAACTTATGAATATTATTGAAAAAATCATTTTCTAATCCATGTCTATTTTTGATCTTAATTTCATCACAAATTATTTTTAAGTACTGATCTTTAATCCATTTTAAATCATGGGTGTTTTCAATCTTATTTATTGTATACCCTTCCTTCAAAAATTCATTTTCTACCCTTTTTTGATGAGAAATATTATTTGAATATAGTTTCATGTTTATCCTAAGATTTTATTAATTAAATTTTTCGAATTTAAACCGTAGAAATTAAATAATTCATCTTGTGTTCCGTACTTATTATTGAATTTATCGCTTAAACCTATTCTTTTAATTTTTTTTAGGTGAGTAGGCATTTTATCTGAAATAAATTCTAAAATATAGCTCCCAAATCCACCTGCTAAATTATTTTCTTCTACTGTTACAATCCTGTCTAATTTAGGCACCCATTTTTTTAAAAACTCTTGATCAATTGGCTTTATAGTTCCGAATTGAACTACTCCGACATTATTAATGTTATATTTTTTCTCTAATATTTTAGATGCTTCTAGGGCTTTTTGAGCCATTACTCCAGTTGTTAAAAAGGCCATTTTTTTTGGCCTTTTTAAAATATTTGCTTTTCCAAATATTATTTGATTATTTTTTTTTGATACTATTTCCTCACCCCCTCTACCAACTCTTACATACACTGGGCTTTTAATTTTATTAATTTGTCTAATTAATAGTTTCATTTCGACAGCATCACATGGCGCAATTATTTTTAGATTAGGAATTGTTCTCATTATTGATATGTCATCAGTAGCTTGGTGAGTAGGGCCTAATGGCGCATAAACAAGGCCACCACCATTTCCAATCAGTCTCACTGGTAAATCATGTAAACAAAGGTCAATACATACTTGCTCAAAACACCTTCTGGTTAAAAATGTAGCTATTGTATTTACATATGGCTTGTACCCGTCCATAGCTAATCCAGCTGCCATACCAATAATTGACTGCTCTGCCACTCCTTCCATGTAAAACCTTTTTGGGATTTTTTTTTTGAAATCTGAAAGAACACCAGGGCCAAGATCGGAACCAATGAAAATCACTTTTTTATCTTTAAGAGCAAGTTTATAAATAGTATTCAAGCACTCTTTTCTCATAAATTATTTACAACAATCTAAAAGATTTTCTTCTTCTTGTGTGGTAAAACTATTTTTATGATGCCAAAAAGGGTTATTTTCAGCGAAATAAAAACCTTTACCTTTAATTGTATGGCAAATTGTTATAGATGGTTTTTTTAACCTACTTTTTTTAAATCTTTGAAAATTTTTCAGTAAATTTTTAATATCATGACCATTTACTTCAGACACATCAAAACCAAAACTCTTCCATTTATCTATTAGAGGCTCTAATTCTAAGACTTCATTAGTTTTTCCGTAAGATTGAATTTTATTGTAGTCTAAAATAACTTTTAAATTATTTAGTTTATGCTTCGATGCAATTAAAGCAGATTCCCATACAGAACCTTCGTTTATTTCACCATCACCAACGATAACAAAAATATTGTAATTTTTTTTTTTCAATTTTGCTGATAAAGCTTGACCCACAGCTATTGGCATCCCGTGTCCTAAAGAGCCAGTAGAGGCTTCAACACCATTAATCTTGTCAGATTCGGGGTGGCCTCCTAAGTTTGAATTAAACTTAGCTACACTTTTTAAATCTGAAATCTTTATAAATTTTTTATCTGCAAGTATTGCATAAAGCGCTAAACATCCATGTCCTTTACTAAGAATGATTCTGTCTCTATCTGGGTTATTAATTAATCTAGGGCTTATATTTGCAACTTTATCGTAAATAACTCTTAAAATTTCAACTAATGACATTGCTGAACCCATGTGACCTCTGCCACCACCTATTAAAGATTGAACTATTAAGCTTCTTAAAAATTTAGATCTATCATCAAGTTTTGTTTTTAAAGGAATTCTAATATTATTTATCATTTTTAAAGGAGAATTTGTTTAGATAAAATACAATTTTTTTTAGTTTCTTAAGATTTAAATTTTGGTGAATTGGAATAGTTAAGATTTTTTTACTTTGAGATTCTGTGACTGGAAAAGATCCTTTTTTATAATTAAGATATTTGGATGCTGGCTGAAGGTGGATAGGAACAGGATAATGAATGGCTGTGCCGATTCCTTTTGATTTTAAATATTTAATTAATTTTTCGCGTTTTTCAACCTGAACTACAAAAGTATGATATGTATTGAATTGATATTTTTTTTCATCGGAGAGTTTAAAAAATTTCCTATTTAAGTTATTAAAATAATAATTTGCATTAAATCTTCTTTTTTTAATTGTAGAGTTTAAGTTTTTTAACCTAAAATTTAATATTGCAGCTTGCAAAACGTCCATTCTTGAGATGTAACCATATTTTTTTACTAAACTTCTATCTTCGAGTCCGTGGTTCCTCAAATTCTTAGCTTGAATATAAAAATCATAATTATTTGTAACCATAAAACCTGCATCTCCACATGCGTTTAGGTTTTTAAGTGGGTGAGCAGAAAAACATCCAATATCACCAAACGAACCTGATGGTTTATTAAAATATTTGGATCCAATTGATTGGGCAGCGTCCTCAATAATTGGAATTTTATATTTTCTTGATATTTTTATTAATTCATTCATTTCACAAACTCTGCCCGTTAAGTGGACAGGCATAATTGCTTTTGTTCTTTTTGTAATCTTTTTTTCTACTTCTTTAGGATCGATATTCTGATCGTATAATACATCTGCGAAAACGGGTTTTGCTCCAACGTGAGCTATCGAGGTTGTTGAGGAAATAAATGAATTAGGTGGAGTAATCACTTCATCCCCTTTTTTAACATTTAAAAGCTTAAGCCCCATTGTTAGCGCGTCAGTCCCACTGTTAAATGCTACTGCAAATTTCCTGTTGCAAATTTTTGCTATTTTCTTTTCAAATTTGTCAATTTCTTTACCATTTACGTAATCTCCAAATGATAACAATTTCTCAATAATTGGAAGAAGACTTTTTTTCTCAAGTTTCCACTGTGCTTTTAAATCTACATAAGGAATCTTCATAAGTTTTTATAAAAACCTTGAACAGTTTTAATTATATAGTCTAGCTGATTTTTATTAAGATGTTGATCACAAGGAAAAGTGATAATTTTTTTAGTATGGCCGTCCGTAATAGGAAAATCACCTTTTTTATGTTTTAAATATTTTAAGCTTTCTTGCAAATACATTGGTTTAGGATAATGCACTTTGGCCTCTATACCTTTTTTGAGACAATATTTAAGTAATTGATCTCTTCTTTTTGCAAATACTATGTATAGATGATAAACGATTTTATAATTTTTTGGTCTTGGAGGTATCGTTATCTCTTTTATTCTTGATAAGTTTTTATCCAGATAAGCCGCGTTTTTAATTCTTTGGCTTGCAATTTTTTTTGCCTTAGGTAACAACCAATTACCAACCACTGCTTGGAATGTATCTAATCTTGAATTATAACCATTTATTTTTACTGTGTCTCTATCAGATAGACCATGATTTCTTAAAAGGTTAAGTTTTTTATAAAATTTAAAATTGGATGTAGTTATAATTCCACCGTCTGACCAAACATTGATATTCTTAAGTGGGTGTAATGAGAATGCTCCGAATGAACCCCAGGTACCTGCTTTTTTTCCATTAATTTCTCCAAGAATGGATTGGCACGCATCTTCGACAACTGGAATATTATATTTTTTAGAAATTTTCAAAAGTTTGCTCATGTCGGTCATATATCCAGTGAAATGCACTGGAACAATAGCTTTAGTTTTTTTTGTGATTTTTTTTT
>MDSZ01096844.1_pt1 | contig 10890 bp, 9 predicted proteins | sample 811201 | NCBI WGS metagenome assembly MDSZ01 (sample SAMN05326647, study PRJNA326480) | marine metagenome | isolation source: seawater | place: Indian Ocean: North | collected 2010 | reverse complement strand
GCCGTTGATGCGGCTCACGCCCAAGGCGTCGTCGCGTGGTTGGCGGAGCGCATGCCCGGCAGCGCGGTGGTCGGCGCCGTCGTCGAAGAGGAGACGCCAAGCGTGGTCCACGTGCCGAGTGGGTCGACCTTCAGCCACTACTGAGCATCACTCGGCTTCCGTTGCACCGGTGAGCATCATCGATTCAGGAGCCGTGGTGCTGGCACCGCGGATCTTGCTCAGTGGGAAGAGCAGGAAGAACTGCAGCCCTGCGCCGATGAGGAAGAGGTTGGGGAAGTTGCCTCCAAGGGCCTCGAGGATCGACGGTGAAAGGAGGGTGCCCGACAACGCACCCACGTTGATGAGCGTCATGTAAAGCGAGAATTGTGTACCACCAAGGTCGCTTTCGGTGAGGCTCATGAGCAGGGCGATGACGTTGTTGCCGACGATGCCCCACACGAAGGTCCACACGATCCACACGAGGGTCATGACGCCAGCGTCGCCCCATTGTGACCGGCCCGCGGACCACAAGGTGGTCAGCGAGGCACCGACGATGATGCCCCACCAGAGCACGGTCTTGATGCCAAAACGACGCCCGAGTTCCCCGCCGGTCAAGACGCCAAGCAAGGTGGCCAAGGTGATCAGGCCGCCCTTCAAGGCGAGGTATTCGGTGTCGCTCCAGCCGAGTTCGTCGATGAACAGGAAGGGGAATTGGATGTCGATGAGGCCCATTCCGGCGCCCATGCCGCCACCGATCCACATCATCACGGCGAAGAGCAACGCCCATGCAGGCGCACCACCGCTCAAGGCAGAGCGCAGGCCGGACATGATGTCCCCGAGGCTCATGGTGTCCGATTCAGCCGAAGTGGACGCTTCGCCCGTTGCGGCCTCCCACGGGAAACGACGGTCTCCGGGACGCTCGCGCAGGAAGATGGGCACCAGCATGATGGCCGCAAGCACGGGCAATTGCACCGTCAAGGCAGCCTGGAAGCCAGACTCAGCAAGGATGCCGCCAAGCACAATCGCGGAGAACATGAAGCCAAAACCCTTCGAAGCGAACATGAAGCCGTTCGCGCGGGCCAAATCTTCCTCTGGGATGAGGTCGACCGCGAGGGCGTCCGAGCTCACGTCCTGCAGGGTCGCGAAGACGTTGTGAATCAGGAAGAAGAGCATGATGGTCGACAAGCCAGCGTCCAAGTTTCCATCGACAAGGGGGTCGTCGATGGTCAGGAAAATGCCCATGGTGATGATCATCCCGAGTTGCGCGATGATGATCCACGGACGGCGCAGCCCGTAGGCTGGGAAGCGGACGCGGTCGATGAGCGGGCCGAGCACCAATTTTCCAAACATCCACGGAAGGGTACCGGCCAAGGTCAAGGCCGCGACCTGTTCGTCGTTGATCGATTCGGCATCGACGAGTACCGCGACAAAGGCCACGGTGATGAAGGCCCACGGAACGCCTTGTGCAAAATACAGGGCACAGAGGGTCCCAAGACGGGCGCGCTTGCTCTCTTGCAGAGTAGTCATGGAACGCAAAGCCATCGTTTACCTTCTGAACTTTCCTTCGGAAATATGGCCAAAAATGCACGTTTTCGCAATCATGGGCAAGACTCATCCCCGAAACGGCCCACGTACGTGCATGGACCTTGAGTCAGCCGCGAACATCGGCGAAGCCCTCAGCGGCTTGGCCATCATGTTCACCTTGCTGTTTGGTCTTCGTCAAGTCCTCGAAGTCAACCGCAATCGACGGTTTGAGATTTCACAAACCATCGCAAACTCACTGGAAAACCCGCTGGTTCAGCGTGGATTTGCCAACTTGGGACGCATTCAACCAGGCATGACCCTGCAAGAATTTGGGGAGATGCCTCGGGAAGACAAAGACGCCATCAACGCCGTTATCGTGCTGATGGCCAACCACGCCGTCATGACGTTCAACCGAAACCTTTCGTTCGACATCGTGGCCTCGTTTTACCGCGGATATTTGCCGTTGATCGGCGCAGGGTTGCGTCATGTCATGCAGCTGGTCGAGAACGCCTACATCCACCACGAGGCCAGCGCGGTCTCCGAGGAAAACGGACTGGGCACGAACCACTGGGTGTTCTGGTTACTGGATCGCATGGGAGAGACGTCAAACCCGGCGGAATACAAGCCACACCTGAACCAAACCGAGTGGCGCCCCTGAAACGCGTCCGCATGGACCATGAAGGATGGACGCCCCGGTTCTTTCATGCAGGAGGCGGAGGGGTGGCCCGGCCACCTCTGGCTGGAGGGCGCCACGCTGGTTCATCTCCCAACCGAGCAGCCAAGGCCCGGCGTGCGCCCACGTGGGCCGGCCAAGCGCATCGGACCGGGCTTCCTCAACCCCGCCATGGCACCGGCCCGGACCCGTTCAGTGATGTTGTTGGCCGATGCACTCGAACACGACTGGTTGGTGCCAGAGGGCGCGCCCATCCGCGTCTTGGACGCGTTGTGCTCGACCGGCGTTCGCGTCCGCCGCTGGCGGCAGGAGCTCCCTGAGGCGCACATCAGGCGCGTGGTCCTGACGGGAAACGACCTCGATGCGCACGCCTTGGATTGGGCCGTGGCTTCGTTCGAGGCTCATCCCAGCGGACGACCACCCGCCACCCGCCCCGAACACCGACAGCGGACGGTCAAGCCACGCGACGTCGAGGGCGTCCATTTCACGCAAGAAGACGCGCGTGTCGCCTTGCTTCAGGGCGGTTGGCAATGGGTGGATCTGGATCCCTTCGGTTCTCCAATGCCCTTCCTTGACGCTGCCCTCCAGGGCATGGCACGCCGTGGCGTGCTCGAAGTCACGGCCACGGACACGGCGGCCCTGACCGGATCAAGCGCGGCAAGCGGACGCCGGCGGTACGGATTCCACGGCATGGTGGACCACTACGCGCACGACGATGCGGTCCGTGTGCTGCTGGCCAACGTGGCCCTGGCGGCCGCGCGGCAAGACCGGGAAATCACGCCCCTCATGGCCCTCTTCGACGGCCATCACGTCCGGGTTTCGGTGATGGTCCGCACCTCCAAGAACGGGGCGAGTGACGTGCACGAGCACATCGGCTGGCGCATTCGAGAACAGGACGTCCCCTATCGCTTCGTTCGCCATCCGACGCCGGAGGAAACTGAACGAGGAAGCGGCCCGCTGTGGACCGGCCCGCTGTGGCATGCAAGCATTGCAGGACGGATGACCGAAGACCGCGCGCTCGCCTTGACGAGCCCTTCAGAGGAGGCGATGAAGGCTTGGCATGCGCAGGGTTTGGCTTGGGACGAGGGGGATCAAGAGCATGCTATGCGGGAAACCAGACGCGGGGTTCGCCACATCGCCGAAGCCGCGGACCTCATGGCCATGGACGGTCATGACACGACCTTGCTGAACCTCGACGATTTGCCGCGGTGGACCGGTACAGGGCGAACGCCGCGGCTGCAGCACCTCATCGATGCCCTGCATGCTGCGGGCCATGCTGCCGCCCGAGCACCCGACCTCAATCCGTTCATCGTCACCGATGCACCCTTCGATGCCCTGGTCCATATTGCGCAAGCGATGTGAAACTCACATCACGGACGGGTCCAGATCTGGCTCGTCCCCAGCTCCAAGTTGATGTTCGGGGCCAATGGGGTCCGGCAGCACGGATTTGGCGCGCTCGATCATCTCACGCACGCTGTCTTCGATGGTTCGCGCGTTGTCCAGCAGGTCGCTGAGTGGAAGGTCAAGACCGGTCAAATCCGAAATGGCCTCCACCGCGATGGCGGCAGCGCGCGCATCGGGATACATCGGGTGGGCTTCAGCCAGCAGGGCGATGATGTCCATGTCCAAACGGTCGCCTTCACCGAGCAGGAAACCAGTGATGCCCGACACCACGCCTTGGCGGATGGGTTCGATGCCTGCGGAGCGAAGGGCGTTTCTCATCGCATCGGATGTGCCGACACCATAGAGGTCGCCACCGTCAAACTCCTTGTCTGGCCGAAGCAAACCGTCGACGATGATGAGTTGGTCAAAGCCGCCCTTGGAGAACCATTCGAGCACCGTGGTCGCAAGCGCGATGTCCTTGTCGTCATCAAACTGGATTTCAGCCGTGAACACACCAATGCCTTCGCCTTGATAGACCCGCACGGGATGCTTCGGAACCTCGTCTTGAATGAGGGCAACGGCAGGGAATTCGGCGTTGAGCACCGTCCCCTGTTGTTCCAAGCCGAGGGCGCTGATGACGTGGGAGGCGGCGATGACGCCCACCATGCCCGAACTTGAGAACCCGCAGATGGCCACGCCGCCAGTCCGCGGGTCAGCGCCTTTGTTCAGCACCAAGGCATAGGGCTTGAACGGCGTCTCCACGGCTTCACCTCGCGTTGACGGCCAGCGCCTCAGTCAAGAATCCTCGCTCCATTCACTCGTTGTATTCGGACCAGTCTTCTTGACCGGCTTCCCTGTACCACCAGGTCCCAACTTCGTCCTCGTACCATTCTGTTCCGAACTCGTCAACGCTGATGCCGTCGTCCTCGGAGGTCTCTTCGAGGACCTCTTCATCCTCGGCTTCTGGCTCTGGTTCAACACCTGAAGCCTCGGAAATCAAGGCGTCGCTGGGGCGTTCCTTGACCTCCGGTTGGACGTCTTCCACGCTTGCCCCGGATGCTTTCAGTTCTGACAAACTGGTGGTGGTCGTCAAGTCAACGGCCTCCTCCTTGGAGCGAGTAAACCCGTAGTCGTCGTCAAGATCGTCCTCTGTGAAGTCCTCGTCGTCCTCTGGCCGGCGCAACACGACGACGGCCACCACAATTCCGGCAAGGATCGCCACCGCACCCAAACCAAGGATCAGGCCGTTGGAACCTGATGAAGCGTCGTCGTTCCCGTTGGCTTCCGTGCGTTCTTCAAGCGTCCATTGGAGGGTGATGGAGCCATCATACGACAGGCTGGCGTTGGACGGCGTGGTGAGCGCATAGCTGGTCGACGCTTCAAACGCCGTTCCTTCTTCATCGGCCAAATCACGCAGCGTGGTCATCGACCAGACCACTTGCCGCTCGCCGTTCGCAGCAATGTCTCCGTCGCCTTGCACGAGATCAAACCGCATCAGACCAACGGTTTCTGCACGTGCATCAAAGGAAACCGTCACCGGGAAGGGGTTCGGGTTGCGAAGGGTACACTGGGTGTTTTGTTCCACGGTCGTGTCGCGGGGGAAAGAGCGCGTGGTGCAGTCGCTGACCTCCAAAGCGAGGAGGTCCGTGGCCTCAACAGGGTCGTCCGTGCCTCCGTTTCCACCGGTGGATTGGTTGCCGGCATCGGGGCCGTCGTTGTCGCTGGTTCGCTCCAACGTGACCTCGTGAACGGCAGGAACAATGACCCATGGTTGAGCGCTGTTGTCCAGCGAAAATCGGACGATGGTGGCCTCGGTTGAGGGCGATTCAAGCAGGTACGTGCCGGCGGTTGGCGTCAGCGACCCAGTGCCGAGTTCGGTGCCATCGGCCCCCAACACGGTGTACGACATCGAAAGCGGCGGTGCAGCCCCAAGCTGTTCGACCAAGGTCTCCTCGACGGTGAGCGCGATGGACCACGTGGCGTTGTCGGCCACTTCGACGATGGTGGGGGCATCAAGATCAACCTGAACCGTCCCATAGCCGGTCATGCTCTGCATGGCGTCATCCCACGGTTGACGTTGCGGGTTGTCGTCCACCCCAACGGCGCCGAACGAGAAGGTGAGTTCACCAACGTTCTGCGCCATCTGAGTCTCCCACGTCATCAGGCTCGACACCTCCAAGGCGAGGAAATGGCCGTTGGCATCGGTGATTCCGGTGATGTTTCGAGCAAAGCCGCTGGCCGCGTGTTCAATGCTGAACCAAGCGGCTGCACCGTCCAGGGCTTCGCCGTCCGTCGTGACCTCAACGGTCGCTTTGAGGGGGGCGGCGAGCGGAATCAATCGAACGCCAGAGGCGTTCAAGTCACCTTCCAGCACCAAGGACACCTCCGTCGTTCGGAGGGTGTCGTTGCGTGGCATCACCGGCCCTGTCGTGGCCAGCGTGCTCGTGTTGCCGTGCTCGTCCACGGCCAGGACTCCGATGTGGTACGATGTACCGTCCACCAACGGCGCGGAGGGTGTTACCGTCGAGGATGCATCGGTAAACGCGGACGTCATGTTCACCGTCACCGGCGTTGACGTGCCGGCATCCAGGTTGACCGTGGGCGTCATGCCAGCGGCCGAAGTGAACGCTTGGGCGCTCACATAGATCTGGAAGGACTGCGCCGTGGTGACCGTCGCGTCGTCCCATTCCACCGACAGGTGACGGCCCTGATCGCCCGCGACGTCCGTGGCCGTCAAGTTGGTGACCGCCGGCGGAGGAGCGGGATACGGCACCTGAACGGTCAGCACCTCGGAAAGGTTGCTGCGCAAACCGTAGACGTGCCGGGAACGAACCGCGTAATCGTAGACGTCGCCGTAACTCAGGTTGGTGTCAACGGTCATGTTCAGTCCAGCGTCTGCATAGGGCGAGGCAAGGTCGATTGCCGTACCGTTCAGCACGCGATAGATGTCGAATCCGAGCAAGCCCTCGCCGAATTCATTGACGTCTTGCCAACTGAATTCGACCATGTTTGGCGTGAGGGTGGTCAACGTCAATTCAGGGGCAGGGGGGCGCGCAATGTTCGGTGCTCCGTCGAGGTAGGGGCCGACCACGTCGGTCAGCCTCAGCACACCTGCTTCGGTGCTGTTGAAGGGAAGGGGGAGGCGGAAATTCCCCGTCCCGAGTTGCATCCGTTGGTTCACGAGGTTGGACAGGTTGCCCACCACGCTCGGGTTGTCCTCGATGCTGATGCGAGCGTCGTAGGCGATGTCAAACAGGGTGGTGTTGAGCATCCCATCGCCGGTGGTTTCGAGGGTGAAATTCAGGTGAGCCATGCTGACGCCGAAGCCATCCGTGGTGGTTGGAAGGCCGATTACATGCCCCACGAGTGCGGTTTTGATGGCGCCGACCGTGTCGGTCACGGTGATGACGTCGTGATGTGTGGAATTGGCCGTCCCGCCGTAATCGGACGTGCTGATTTCGTTCGTGCCGTCCCCCTCAACGTCGAGGCCGATCTTGTGCCAGCCGCCGACGAAAATCCCAGCCTGAGCTTCGCCCGCAGCCACCACTTGTTCTTGGTGACCGTCGCCGTCAAGGTCAGCGAAGATGATGTCCAACGGCATGCTCCATGGATTGAGTTTGACGGGCGAGGCCAAATCCAAACCGCTTCCGTTCGAGGGCCGATGTGTGAGGTTGCCCTCGAGGGTCGCGGCGTTTCCATCGCTGGAGCCAAGCTCGACCATGAACAGAGACGGCACGCCGTCGCCGTCGTGGTCACCAAAACTCGCGTTGGTCGTGGTGAATGGATCGAAATCGGTGTGTTCGCTGACTTGCCACGTGTTGCCGTCATTGATGGCCACCACATGCTGGAGGCTGCCTGCTCCTGAGACAAAATCGGTATCGCCATCGCCGTCAAGGTCCACGGGGAGCATGCCTCCGCGAAGGTCGCTGAAACGGTCCGGGCCTTGGGCTTGTTCGACAAATCGACCGTCCCATTTCAGCTCCCATCCTTGGTAGGTGCTCCACCAGTTCGAGCCACGATGCACGACGATGGCCGTCACGTCGGTGTTCTGATTGCTCATAGCTCCAACGTAAATGTCCTGCAAGTTGGCGGCGTTAAAAGTCCCGTTACGGTAGATGTTCTCGGTGGATTTGGTCAAAAATTGGTCACCAACTGGCGAAAACGGGTTGAGCACGAAGATGCCCTGGGTGCTGCCCTGGCCGTGGATCGAAACGACGTCAGCGTACCCATCGTTCGTGAAATCCCCCACGGCCGCTTTCTTCAGCCGATCGTCCATGGTGACGTTGAGCGTGGCGTTCCAGTGAATGTGAGCAAGGGGGTGGCTGGAGTTGACCGACGTGGTGTTGGAGAGGTGCAAGCACGCGTCCACCTCGAGTTCTGCCCACGTGAACACGTCCTGTCGGCTGTCGTTGTTGAAATCACCAAGTTCGAAATTTCGGGAATCGTCGCACGTACCGGTCCAGTTCGACATCACCAGTTGCCGCGTGGTCAGGTTGTAATCGAGCACAGCAAAGGCCGTGCCGTTTCCAGTGGTCGCGTTGTTGGCGGAGAGCACCACGATTTCGTCGCTGCCGTCGCCGTCCATGTCGCCCGCTTTCATGTCCACGAAGTCGCCGATGGCCTGGAAGGAGGTGGTCACGTTCGGAATGAAACTGAGGCTCACGGCCGCCGCACCAACGGCCGCGTTTTCGGGCAGGAGGATGTCGCTGGTCACCGGTGCAACCGAGGCGTTTGCAGTGGACGCAACATGATCGGACGAAGCCCCGTGGGCGAACACGGACTGATGACCGAGGGCCCCGTAACCTTGCCCTTCGAAGGCCCATTCTTTGACACCGTCCTCATCGATGTCCAACCACACCTGTCCAGGCGTGTCGAGGGCGTCGTCCACATCGACGACCAAGCTCAGACCGTCAAAGGTCACGTCGCGCGGAATGGAAAGGCCAAGCGAAGCGTTGCTGGCACCACCAAGAAGATCGACGTCTTCGTTGGCCAAGCCGGTCTCAAAGGTGGTGACGGTCCCGGTGCCGCCCCCTGCGCTTGAAAGCGGCATCGGTGAGAGGGAAAGAAGCATCAGAAGCACCAGCATCAAGGCTCGGGCTTGGGCGCGTCCTCGGGGGGACATGGCTGGGATGGGGCCCTCGGCCTTCATGTTCCTATCGCATCATGGCGCGGACGAAGAACGTGGTTTGGCCGCTGCGAACTGCTACGGGCGACCGCCAATCCTTAACAAGGCAAGCAAGAGAGTACATGGCATGACCGAAGCCGTCGTTCGTATCTTGGCTGGCGACATCGAAGTTGAGATTTCAGGCACCACGACTCAGGTGGAAGAACGGATTGCTGAGTTGCAGGAAGAGGGCGTCTGGTCCTCGGTGCTGGACCGCCTCCGCTTGGCTCGAGAGGCGGCCGTGGAAGCGGCGGCGAAAACCATTGGCAGCGCGCAACTTCCTGAGCGCGGAGCTGCCTTCCATCATCTCGTGACCGGAGCCGGGTTTGAGCGCAAGCCGGACATGGTCCTCGCGGCCATTCACTACTTGCGCGACGTGGAGGGTATCCACGATTCCCCGCCTCGTGTCGTGGCTCAACTCTTCGAAGACGCAGGGCTCGAAGCACCGGGGAACCTTTCGCTGTACCTCAACCGCCTGCGTGAGCGAGGCTTGCTCGAGATTCCGGAAAGCGGGGGAGGAAAGAACCGCTTCGTCGTGCTCACCTCCGCAGGCCGTCGTCACCTTGATGAGCGCACCATGTGAGGTTCGTCCATGGTCATGTCTGCGTCCGGGGACGATCCCCGGGACGGGCCAAGCGACGAGGCCGAGGTCTTGGACTGGTCCTTCCAAAACAAGGCCAACGCCTTGCTACGCGGTGGCCGGCACCGAGGTTCGACCTTTCGTCGGGCCATTCTTGACGGGGCAGACTTGACGCAAGCGGACTTCACCGAGTGCGATTTTCGGCGGGCATCCATGGTGGGAGCGGACCTGATGAAGAGCGCGTTCGACGGGGCCGACCTTCGGGGTGCGGATCTGCGCAAAGCACGGATGAACCTCTCCAATTTCCGCAACTGCAAACTTGCAGGCGCTGATTTGCGCGGCATCCGAGGAAAGTACGCCATCTGGCAAGGCAGCGATTGGTGGAACGCCACGCTGGACGAGAAGTTGGAGAAGGCGCTGAAGAAAAAGTGGCCGAAGCCCGACGATGCGTGATCACTCTTCTTCTGGAAACAGCGCCAGCCTTGCTCGGTGATTGAACAGCGGCATCGCGGCCATCGCAAGGCAGAGGCCAGTCATGACGCTGCACGCCAAAGCGAGGTAGGTTTGCGTCTCCACCAACATGCCCTCCATGGTCGCTTCAGCGGCGGCCTGGAAACGGAAACCGCCGACGCTGCCCCCAACCAAGGCGACGGTCGCGCCGACACTCGCCAGCCGCGCGCCCCAGGGTTTGAGGACGTACAGGCCGACGCTGCCGACCGCCACAAGGGACATGCCGGTCACCAGCGACCAACCGCGCCACGCATAGGCCCCGCTGTCCCGTGCCTCGTCGTGGAAGGCCTGGTACTGTTCTGGCGTCACCTCAACCTCGTCGTTCAGGTTCGGGGTTTCGATGGTCATCTCAACTTGGGCGGCGGGCAAATCTTCCAGCGCCCCGTGCTGAAGTGCATCAAGCCCGGCGAGTCCTAGCAGCACGGCCCCGAGGAGGAGGAGGACGGCGATGGAGCGCGGCCCACGTCGGTCGGGACGAGGGTCGATGGACCAAGGATCCATGGTCATGCTCAGGCCTCCGTTGGCGGCCCACACGCCAGCAATCCCTCGCGCAGATCCTCAGGCACGGGCCGCGGTTCCATGCTTTGCATGTCCACGCCAACCGTGACCTGCCGGGAGCTCCAGACCTGCTGTCCAAGATCATCCTCGAGACGGTATTGCCACACGACGCTACTGGTCCCAACGGACTCAATCCACATCGTCATGACCGCCGTACGGCCGTACCGAAGTGGGCCGTGGAAGGTGGATTGGACGTCCACCACGGGGTAACCAAGGTTGCGTTCGGTCACCAGCGTGGCGTACTCGACACCGCAGATGAGGGCCCAGGCTTCTTCGAAGCAACGATGTGCCAAATCGTAGATGCGGGGGTAGTAAGTGATGTTCGCCATGTCGACCATGGGGAAATCGACACGGCGCCTGACGATGACCGCCATGGTCGAGGGTTTCGGCCCTGAGCCATGAACCCTCGTCGGGAACCGTACCCGTCGGGCTTATATCGGGTCGGCAGGTCGCCGGAGCGAGGCCTGTTAGGGTAGTCTGGATATCCTTCATCCCTGCGGAGGATGAGACCCGTGTTCG